>Ga0114966_10000032_pt1 | contig 115896 bp, 103 predicted proteins | sample M_130207_XF_Meta_FD_87029 | JGI IMG/M metagenome (GOLD analysis project Ga0114966, IMG submission 87029) | Freshwater microbial communities from Lake Montjoie, Canada to study carbon cycling - M_130207_XF_MetaG | ecosystem: Environmental > Aquatic > Freshwater > Lake | place: Lake Montjoie...
AAAAAGATATAAAAAAATTAACGAAAATACGAGGCCAGTTTGGTTAATTGCTACGCAACCTCGTATTTTCGTTAATTTTTTTATATCTTTTTATATATTTAGGAAATAAATTTGTAAGTTTATTACATTTTTGGGTTTCTAGATTAACTTTCTAGTAGAATCCTAGACTAGAAAAAGTATTTTCTGATTTCTAGATTGACTTTCTAGTAGAATCTTAGATTAGAAATGTTTCGAAAGTATTTTCTAGATTGACTTTCTAGTAGAATAATAAACTAGAAAACAACTTAAAGACAATGTAACAAATAAATACATAATACAAATGTCAGAATCTGTTAATACATCTCTTACGTGTACCAGTGCGAAGGTTTGGGCTTTTTATAAGGAACATCCTGAAATAGATTTTGAAAAAATGAACATTATGTTTACGGATATTATTGCATCTATTATGCAGACAACTAATCCTGTAAATAATAGTAATATTACTTCGCAAATAATGAATGGAATTGCGAATATTCAAGCCCAACTTACGAATCAACAGAGTGAATATGGTAAGCTACTATTTTTAAAGCTTACAGAGTTTAAGAAAGAATATATTGATGATTTGAAAATGATTTTGTCGTCGAATATTGCGGATAAGATTGCGCCTCTGATTAAAGAATCAAATGGTAGTATATTAGATAAGACGCATTTATTGTTGACGGAACTTGTTCCAAAAAATAATGAAAACCTTTCTAGACAGATTAATGAAAACATAAGGTCCTTCTGTTCTTCTATAACAGATGAAATTAGTAAGACATCAAAGACTGATGGAGAACCATTGTCACAAGCATCGTTGGATAGTTTTATTAAAAATATTGATAACAAGTTTTCTAATGTTATTGATTCAACTAGAAAAATGGTTGATTCAAACAAAGACGCCACATTGTCACAATTTTCCTCTATATCATCATCGCAACTTGCACTTCAATCAGAAGTAAAAGATGTTCTTAAAAGAATGGAAAATTCTAGTTCAAAAGGGAAAATGTCTGAGAATATTGTTTTGAATATTTTAAGGGGGTTGTTTCCATCGGCGGAGGTTGAGTACGTAGGTTCTCAAAAAGAATCAGGAGATATTATGATTCATAGAAAAGATAGACAAAGGATTCTAGTTGAGAATAAGTGTTATGAGTCTCGTCAGGTTACGTCAGACCAGGTTAAGAAATTTATTCACGATGTAGATATACAAAACTGTTCAGGATTATTTCTTTCTCAAGAAGGAGGTATTGTTAATAAAGACAACTTTGAGATAAATATCCATAATAGAAATGTTCTACTTTATATTCATAATGTAAATTATGACCCAGAAATTATTAAAATAGCTATTGATATTATTGATTCTTTTAAAACTAAATTAGATGAAATTACTTTAACTGATGATTACCCTATAAGCAAAGATACTCTCGAAGAAATTAATAAAGAATATCAAGTATTTGTTGAACAAAAATTAAATCAGTTAAAAATGGTAAAAGAATTTTCACAAAAAATGATTAAAAATATAGAAGACCTTCAACTTCCTTGTCTTGAAAAAATGTTATCATCGAGATTTGGTTATATTACTTCAGGGAAATTTATTTGTGAAAAATGCAATTTTATTGGAAAAAATCCTCTAGCTCTTTCTGTTCATAAACGAACGTGTGATAAATCAATTTCTAATTTACAAGAAATTTCTACTCCTTCTATTGCTTCCCCCATTAATATAATGTTACAATCAAGTACACAACCTACAGTACCGCCAGTTCAACCGCAAAAAGTTATGAAAACTGTTACAAAAACGGTTATTCAAACATCTCCATCTCCAACCTCTTTAACATCATCTTCTGCCAAGTAATATTTTCATACGGATTGTATATGTTATACACGTTACACACGTTATACACGTTATACACGTTATACACGTTATATATTGTAATCGTCTTACAATATATAATTTATAACACCTATTTATCTATTTTCTCCCGTTCTTCTTCTTTTTCTTGTTTACCTCTACCACCGCTTTCGCTTTCGCCATCCCTTTCTTTATACCAGATACTTCTTCTTCATTGCATACCTCCTCAAGTATTGGTTCCAGTATAGATTCGTATACTTTAACACTAGGTTCTTTTTCTATTGTTTCATTATTGCTCGCAACAACATTTGACAATGTTTCTATTACCGGCTCTTCCATCTGTGGTTCTGGTGCTATTAAATCTATATCATTTGATGGTTCTCCTACTTCATTTGATAATTCTCCAATATCATATGTTATCACATCTTTTACAATACTAGTTATCTCTTTGACCTGCGGCCACGTATTTATTTCCGAGTTACTCTGTACATTATGATCTATCTGGCGTAATTTCAACAATGATTGATTATTTAAAGGCACTCGCCTTTTCGCATTTAATGAAAAAAACATTATTATATAATGTAATATATAAATATAAATTTTTACATTTATAATTTTTACATTTATAATTTTTACATTTATAATTTTTACATTTATAATTTTTACATTTATAATTTTTACATTTATAATTTTTACATTTATAATTTTTACATTCTAATATATTTCGACTTTCTTATAAATATATAACCTACAACCAAAGAGTATATACCAAATAATAAATATATTAACTCCTTCTCTACACTATCTATATAATATGTCGACGTAACATAACTACCTGTAAAATAACCTAAAGCTATTGCTATTCCAACAACAACATCTAAATTACCAGATTTATAAAAGTTATATGCAGGTATTGATGTTACAGGTGCAAACACTGCCATAAACATTGTTCCAACTGCCGTCTTATAATCTTTCATTATCCCCAAAAATAATACTAATGGGACCATTATTGATACACCTATACCCGTAAAAACAGCGGTTGTACCGCCAATTACACCTACCAAAAATGACAATAGTATTCTAAATACATCATTCATTACTACTATTACTATATATTTTATTTCATACACAATAATATTCTATATTCTTTCCAACCTCGTATCGCACCTGTTTGCATAGCATATTCAATATATTACAATCTTTATAATACTTATTCGGTACGAACTCTTTCATCTTCATCAATATATAAAAAAATACACATACGCAGTATATCCGCCACTCTATCATCGCAAAATTTATCTGTCTCATTATACTCCAGTCATCCACATAACTACACATCGCCGTTTTTTTCCCTCTAAAGAAAAAATTGTGAATATCTAATACACCCGCAGCTACACGATGTACATTCGTCTTATCCTTTTTTATAATAACCGAGTCCAATATCTTATCGCGTGTTATTACATTTATATATAAATTCTTTATTTTCTCCTCACAATCTTCGCTCTTGAATATATACGGCGTTCCGCCATCCAAATATCTTCCACCCTCTAACGCTTTATCCATTGTAAAATACGGAATAAAACACGACCTCCTTATCACTGATAATAATTCATCAACAGTATTATACTTGCTCTTAACTATACGACGGCACTCTATCACATCATAGTAGGTTATATATAACTTATTATTTATAGTATCTAATATATTTTCGGGTAACTCCGCCTTTATCATTTCCAGTAAACAACACATACTATCCTCGCTAAATATAACAGACTTATTCTCCCTGAAACTATCCTCGCAATGTTTATATAACTTATCTACGAATATATCCGTCTTATTTATCATAAATAATAACCCTAATAACGCGCTAGCACTACACGTCGATATCTTATTGATGCTAATTACTTCCTTATCTTTCAATTCATTTAAAAAATACAAACATCCAGCCATATAACTCGCATTAAAAGCACCACCGCTAAGTATTATATTTATATTATTTACGCCCCCTTTATCTAACAATTCTATATTATTTGCCAACGTACTTACTAACTCCTTTATCATTTACCTATTTTACTTTAATATATTATACTATATTTTTGTAAAATACTTATTATAATAAATTATTTTATAAATATAATATATTAAAATACAAATAAAAATAACAATAATAACATATGACTGATATTGTAATAACATATGTAGACTTTACTTGTAAACAATGGCGCGCTGAATATGAGCGAGCAATTAATGAAATATATGATCCAAATATTCATACACGCGATTCTGCCACAAGGACCAGATTTGTGAATCACGGAGAACTGCGTTTTTTGTTACGTTCAATAAGTGTACATATGCCTTGGGTTAGAAACATATATATCGTAGTAGATGACTACCTAGTAATACCCTCTTGGATTAACTATAACAACAACGATAATTTATCAAGTATTAAAATTGTACGCCATTCAGAAATATTTCCAACCTCTCAATTTAGAAAATGTTTACAAACATTTAATTCACAAGCTATTGAGACAGTCATACATAGAATACCAGGAATAAGCGACCCGTTTATTTATTTTAATGATGATATGTTTGTTGGAAAACCTATCTACCCCTATGACTTATTTCAGAAGCCGAACGACGACTCATCTGATAGTCAATGCAAGTGTGCTGTTTTACTTAGTACACACCATTCTAAAAATGGCACTCCTAGCGTAACAGAAATAGGGTTCCGCTGTGCCTGGCAAAACGTAAACCGCATCTTAAATGAACATTTTTGTTTGTCTCATAGTAACAGATATAAACTGGAACACGCTCCATACGTAATATCTCCACGACTAATGGAAGAAATCTGGACCAAATTTAATACTGAAATGGACTATACAATGCATTCTAGATTCCGGTCGATACACGACGTTAATGTTTCACCAGCGTTGCACCCATACTATGCAATACATACCGATAATGGTTTTATTAAAACAGATATTTCTGTAAAAACTATATACTTAAATATGAACAATAAAACTGAAACTCGGTTCAAGCTTTCAACAATTACATCATCATCCTCATCGTCAGAACTTCCGCATTTCTTTTGTATTGAAGATGAAGATGGATGCGAAGAATCAGATAATTCTATTCGCAGATTTCTAGAACAACATTTCCCCCATAAATCTGTTTACGAAACAGAAGAGCTCGTTCCAATCGAACCATTATCGCCATTATCCCCGTTATTGTAACTATACTTAACGCGTATCGTGTATTAAACGGGAGAATCTCGTAAATTCAATAATTCGAATATCAATAATTCGAAATCGGATTTTATTATTATTTTTTTAATATGTAATAATAAAACATATATATATATATGTCGTCATACGTGTTTAGTCTTAAGGGAGCAAAAGTTAAAGATTATAAATTCTTGCGTGAAAATAAAAAAAATATATCGTATGTTAAAAAAACAGACACTGTAGCATTATTTACTAACGCTCGTGACGAAAAGTATATTAAAGAATGGGCCGCTCATCATTTATTATTGGGTTTTGATTATATTTTTATTACTGATCATCTTTCCGCTATACCTTTGACAAAAATATTTAATAATTTTAATAAACGTGTAATCATATCTACTTGCAATAAAAGCGGTAACATAAAAATAGACTTAATGAATAAAGCAATCACTACCGCAAAAAAATACAAAGTCGATTGGTTTATATATCTTGATGCAGATGAATTCATTATTCTCAACCATAAAACTATTACCAATATTAAACAATTCTTACAAGTATATAATGCAGCTGATATGGTCGGTGTGAATTGGCTAATGTTCGGTTCCTCATTATTAGATAAAGACCCACCAAATATTCTAGGACATTATACTACATCGGACCTACTACTCAATAATCATATAAAATCATTTGTACGCACAAATGAAGCAATAGATGCTAATACACCTCACGTGTATAATATAAAAAATCCGGCAAACTTTTATTGCTACAATAATAGAATGCCTAATATATCATCATTTCACGAATATAATATTCCATTTTATAAAGCGCCCATATATATCGCGCATTACATTATACAAAGCAAGGAATCATATATAAGAAGAAGATGTAATCGACCAAGAGACGATACCGGTACTTTTAGAAAAAAAGACGATATTAATGATATTCATCTACTTCATAATAATGTTGATAATCTACAACCAAAGACACAATATGAGCATACAGTAGGTGATTTTTTAAATAAATTATTGAATCATTCATCAATTCCTATACAAATATCTCAAATTATATCGTCCGAATACTCGCCGTCCGCCGAAGCCACCCATAATTTATGAGATTCAAAAAAGACGATGAACGGCAATGACGGGAGAATCTCGTAAATTCATAATTCATAAATCAATAATTCAATATTGACAAAACTATGATTATATTTTGGTATATATATCATATATAATCATATATAATCATATATAATCATATATAATCTAATATTACACTCTAATTTTGGTACAACTGTTCTACCGTAATTGCTAAAGCCCAATCAGCACCATTTAAATTTAGTAAATTCCCTTTGTCGTCTTGAAGTGAGATACTCAGACGCTGTATATTTACAGGACCAAAATATGTCCTACGATTAGACGCCAAACTACTACCCAAATCTGTAATCATATCACCTGAACTTACGCCACTCTTTTTCGGGAAAATAAGAGCAAATACATCTGACGACGACGGAGCAGATGACCTATACTTGTACGTGTTTTTCCTATTGTCCAAAATAGAATTTAATGAATATAACTGCTTACTCGTTAACGTACGTGGCACACTCGCAACATAAAAGGGTGACAAGACATTATTTAACTGCGGATCTGGCGCACATACATTTGGTATACTAGCATTGTAATAATCAGGCACACTCAATGTAGTACTCGTATCTACTATGTTTACTAATCCACTGTTTAGACGATTTTGATTCATATCATCCAATACTACCACTATATATTTGGAGCCATATGTATCCACTGTAGTATTAGAATACACCTTCGTAGGAGGACTAGTACCAGTATTAGATGAAACAGTTCTAGAAAATAATATAGGAGTAGTTGTATCATTCTCAGGACGAAACCCAAGATACCACCCAAGATTATTATTTAATTTCATTGCACTAACTACATTAGCACTTGCATAATTATTGTCATTACCACTATCATAAAAAATTATTTCCGCAGTCTGACTAGGTAATGCAGTAGTAAATGACAACACAGCTTTACCAGATATCTGATTATACGATATATTTAAATTATTCCCTGCAAATACGCTAGTATTTAATACCGCTGTAAATTGGTCTTGTATCGCTGATATCAATTGAGTGGGTGTATAATTGCCGTTTTCCACCTGTATCAATAATGGAGTACCACCATTTGCTTTTACCCAAAAGCACGATGTTCCATATGCAGCATCTATAGTATACCACGAATACGGTATTTGATAAGAATATAATTTCAACGACAATACGTTCACTAACGGCTCAGACAAATCCATCGTAAATGTACTAGATGACGCAGGTGATGCTGGATTTGGACTATATGGTGCTATCGTCTGCCGAAATAGAGAATCTATGACAAGCAATCGCTCTGACGTGGTTTTTAATGTCGGATTTAATGAATCCTGTGTATACTCCTGGATACGAGAATTTATTATTCCTAACTGTTCCTGCTTCATCACATTATATCCATCTGTACCACTACCATCGAATAATTGTACCTTACCTTTTCTATCCGTGATTTTTATGGTTTGTGTCGGATCAGTCTGCTGTAAATATTGATTATCCATCCATTCTTCCGCTTGCGTCGGGTTACTATTTGTAGTCTCTTCACCATCCTGAACACCATCCTGAACAACATCCTGATTCATATCTAAATCTTCTAATATCCGATTCATTGCTTTATCCAAAAATCCACCCTGTCTAGCCAAATTAGGATATTTACTCTTTTGTATATCAAAAATATTACTGATGTCATCCGTAGTATAAAAACCTTTTTTTGTCGACATTCCAAGTAACTCCTTTAATTCATCTATTGTATACAAATTTACATCTTTTAATTTTTTTATTGTAGCGCTACTCATTATAAAAATAGTATTAATACTAATACACCTATTACTATAATATTATATTAGTATTTAATTATTATTATACTTTAAATATTTATTTTTTCTTTGCATATATACTTTTTACATCCACTTTAACATATTTCTCAAACATCTCCCAAATCACATCCCCAAAATCATAATCGTATGTATTGAACATCAACCACGCAGGTAACCTTGTTATACCTATACTCCGTTTTGAATGTCCTGCACCTTTAAATAACAACAAATCTAATGTTCCGAGTACCTTCTTATAATAATCGCCTGTAACAGCACTTCTATCCAATCTATACCTCCCTTGATAAATATATCTGTTCGTATTTGGATTACTATAAATTCTCCTATAATTATCGTCGCAAGGACGATTGAACAAGAATCCTATACCCTCTATACGATTCCTATCATTATTCATTTCAATCACAAGCGTAGGTCGTCCCGTTTCTATTTTAGAAGTCATCATCAATGGTGTACCATACACACACCCATCATATTCACGCTCCTCGCGCCATATACGGTTCTCCTTAAATGTATAATCTGAAAATCGTGTTGTTGCTATTTCTAAACTAGCAATAAAACGATTCCTTTGTTTACTATTCTTATTCACAGCTGATATAGCTTTCGCAGAAGACATTAATTGTTGTTATTTCTCTCTACATATACTATTTACGATTTATCTCTATTCAATTTCCTCATTTCTCCCGAATCTCCCGTCGTTGGCATTTTATATCTATACAAATGAACCATCTCAGCAAAACCCCACAACAAAAGATTGCACGACTCCTCCTAACAAGCTCACCAACATTGCAATAGACATCGCACACGAATCTACCATTTTAAGTTGCGTAAATATCACCGTAAGCACGATAATAATCGACATCACAAACTGAAACTTCTTCGACCACCACTGTGTACCACTATTCATACGACTTCCTAAATTAACCACCCCTATCATCGCACCTATAAATACAAGTACTCTCATCACAATTGAATTCCGCCAGTGATAAATTGCGACAACTATCGCCGCGCGAATAATAATACAAACACAATAATATACTTGCATTCTCATTGATACAACCTCCGTTGGCGACATATTTTTTTGTAACATTCCTATTTTATAAAATAACTTAGTAAATATCGGGTCATCGTTTGGACAAACGCGGTTACGTTTATTCATCATATATTGCCGGTTATCCCTTGTTTAGTGTATACTATATACTATATATAATATATAATATATGATATACTAGATAGTATATACTATAAATTATACTATAAATTATACTATAAATTATACTATAAATTATACTATAAATTATTATATACTATCGTCTTCGCGTACGCCGTTTCAGAGTATAACGTTTACCTGTCTTTTTCTTACCTATTCGTGCACATTTCATTAAATCCGATGTTGAAAACTTCGTTCTAGTCGCCCTGGCAACATTTGGCGCCATCCTCTTCAACTTTGACAGCGTCTTTGGATGATTGTATATGACGATATCTATAATATTCTGAAAATAATCGCGGAATATATGCTTTTCGCGTTTTAAATCATCTACAGTAAACCACCTTATTTCGCTCTTCTCAAACAACCCATTTGTAGGATGATGCACATGCCCTTTTAAATATTCGCATATGAATTTGTAATTATTATTGAAATAAAACGGCAGCATCTCATCATAATCTGCGCGTACTAAATATGTATATCTCTTGTCGTATGCGATTTCATCTACCCTATTCTTTAATATATACTTTTCAAAATCAGCCTTGGAACCGAAAAAACCGTTCAATTCTTCCGCACCCTCACGCGTAGTTGTGTCCAATAAATCTTCACCTGTTTTTGCCCCTCCTCCAAAATCGCCCCAGTGACACTTTTTATCGCGCTCCTTAGAACCCTCCTTACCAAATAAGTAATATACTATATTATTATGAAGCGCTGTCATTATAACGCCTGATCCTACCATATTTGCTAATATATTCTTATATATATTCTTATATATATTCTTATATATTATTAATTACTATTAATTAATAGTAATTAATATAAAATAATCATATGCAATCGGGTTTAATCATATGATTATTATATAGAAAATATTCACCAATATCTAAACATATCTATGCAGTTATTGTTTTTAAATGAATTATCTAATTTCTCCCGACTCTCCCGTTCATCGCGTTTTTCATAAGTACGTAAGGAAGGTGCGACAAAATAGTCGCGCCGTCTATTACAATATACTATTGCCAAAACCATATCTACAGGCATGATGATATATATATATATTAATATAACGATATAACTAAGTATTTACACCGTTGAAGGATTCAACTGAGACATTACTATATTATATTATTATATGATATAGAGATGTGTTGGAATGAGCATGTTTCGTTAAATACATTTTTATTTAGTAGTTTTGTATTATTACTTATTATTTATAACAATTTATTTACCAAATACAAAATTCAAGAATTGAACAATACTTTTATTTATCTATTCATCGCATCTTTTGTATTTATACAACTAATAGAATTTTTTATTTGGAAAAATATCAATAACAAATTTTACAACAATATGTTTTCTATTATGGCGACAGTTTTATTGTTATTACAACCAATTGCCAGTATTATGATTTTATCAAACATACAATTGCGTAATATACTCTTATTTGTATATTTATTACTAGCAATTCCTTTTTCAATATATAAATTTTCAACAAAACATATTCATTCAATAATAAGTAAAAGGGGACATTTAGATTGGAAATTTTTTGAAGCTACACCAATTATTTGGATAACATGGTTATTTTTCTTTGTATTTAGTTTTATTTATGAAAAAAAATGGTTTGGAATTATATTTGCTATTGTTGCGTTAATAATTACTTTTATAAATTATAAGAATGACAACACAGCATGGAGTATGTGGTGTTGGATTGTTAATTCTATTATGATTTATTATGCATTTTACTTATTGATATATTTGCCATTTTTAGAAAAATCAATTATTTGTTAGGTTCTTGTTTGTCCCATTTTAAATCTTCAAGGGTGTAAATCATTGTTCGCATTTATACAATCTCCGGAATTATAATCAAGGCTAAATTTACTAGGATATACAAACCCGTTTAATAAACAGGAGTTTAAGTTCCTATCCAGGTGGGCTTTTCCTTCTACACCCAAATCATCCCTTATTTGTATATTTCTAAAATATGCATTATTAGTAAGACAAGACTGCGATTCATAAAACATATTATATGACGGATCCACGAATATTTCTTGATTCGCCGAACTAAGTGGATTATATATTATCTCATTATAGTCTGTTCCAAACGCAGAAGTACTATATATCATATTGGCATTACCCTCGTATTTATTCTCAAAATATACACCATTATATAATTCCGACGATTCTATATCATCTAATGTAATATTCTGCACAGGGGGATTAGGAGGTGTCAATAAATATTTTCCCTTTGTGATGTCTAACAAATCGAGATAACTACGGCTCGTATTTAAACAATACGTCTTCGCCGAATTCGGTGTGACTGTTGTTGCTGAAAATCCATACGTACCTTGATACGGCTTCAAACGCCCACCCGGCATCCGCAATGGCAATAATCCCCCCTGAACCGCAACATTTCTAGCTAAATTCGACGTACCCGAAAACTTCACCTTTGCTCTCAAATTATTTACATAGTCACTAGCATACAAATGATTTGTTGGTCGTATAAAAGCCCGGTTTCTATCGCTCATTAAATATTATAGTTATATAATACTATATAACTATATAATAATTATCTGACAATTATCGAGGGATATCGAGGGATAAGTCTCCACAATTTTACATACTATATACACACTCAAATGCCAGCTCAAGTGCCCAATCCATATTGTTCAAATCCAAAATACGCCCAAAGTCATCATATAATGTTATTCGCAACTTTTGTATCATAACCGGACCAAAAAACCGCTTCTGTCTATTAATAGCATTCGATGTAGACTCACCTTGTGCCGCCTCAAAATCACCCACTATCTCTGAAAATTGCGTAAAATTTACCTTTGATATAATATTCGGTACTGATATCGAATTGGAGTATACCGACACAAAATAATCATTTACATTATTATTATAATCATCTATAGATAGGAATCCATATAATGGAAACTTGGTAAAACATATACCCTCTGATACTATCGAACCATAAGATAATGCAGGATTTTCATTAGAACTTGAATATTTCGCTGCTCTATATCCAAGGACCCACCCTAACCGCAACATCAAATTCGTATCATATATTGTTTCTAATAAGCCAGAATTCAAATTATAGTCCACATTTGTTACTACCTCAAAGTAATAAGGTGTTGTTCCTGCTACAGATATATCTTGTGCAAAAATACTTTTACCACTTGTTCTATCAATTGTATAACGCAAATTCAATCCAGTATTGGTCGCATTCGGGCTATCAGGACTATGTTCTAAATAATTATTAATTACCACTTCCATACAAGAACAAAATATAGCAATATTTTGCGTAGTATTATAGCGTCCATCCGGGAGAATCATTTTATACGGCCCCAATAAAACGTTAGGGTTTGTCGGATTATAGATATTAAAAAGGAGCGCATTATTGCCATAAGATTGCGAAATATTGTAAAACGATAAGGGTAGCGTGATTCCAACAACACGATACGATATAACATTCTCTAAACGAAATGGCAAATTAATATGCAAATCCGTGCTCTTTGTTGTATAATAATTATCTCTAAAACGTGAATCCACGCTTACACCCTTTAAAATCGTATTTGTCAATATCGGATTAATTACTCCCCGTTTTGTTCCATAGTCAGTAACATCCTTACCAGGATTGGCATTTCTATCAATACTTATATTATGCGCAGAATAAGGGTCGGCGATAATCATATTATTGGTATCATTTAACATTGTGTTTTTTAAATCTGCGAAATTAACACTTTTATCAATGGTGCTACTACTGTCCTTTTTCATATACGTCGTGAATATTTTACCCAACATATTAGAAACTCCTTCAAAAAAATTGCCCAGTTTTACTTTTGCATCAATAGTTAAAGTGCTGTCATTTATTATTTTCTTACACATTTTATCCTTATTTAAAACTATATCGCGTTCATTATAATTCGGAACTAATGTAAGTATTTCCTCCAATTCTTTTATGCTATAATTATTTATATTCAAATCGAAGTTAGACATTATATAAAATTATATGTTATTTTTTTATATAATAGTACACCATTATTTATTATCAAATTATTACACATTTATAAATATTAATGCCCACAAGACCTACAGGGTGTGCTATTATGAGTCATTATGCTGCCTAAACTGATCATCGGCGTTCTCCCTCTCATACGCACTAATGGTGCTGGAAGCGAACGAGGTGCAAGAGGTACAACCGGTGCCATAGGAGCCGGTGCAGGTGGTGCGTCTGGTGCGCGTGACACAACGCGAGCCCTATTACTACCTTGATTGCTACCCATTAAAAACATTTTCGACATATTCGTCCTAGATGACATCAAATCGCGGTATATTATATATATTTAAACAATATATAAAATTTAAATATAGTTATTAACCATATTATGAACCATATTATGAACCATATTATGAACCATATTATTTATTGTTCTAAATATTATTCTCAATTTTATTCCGGAACACAAATATATGGATACTGACAACTATCAGAATACGCCACTCCAAACATCCTCGTTTTATTACCCTGGACAGGAACCACGTTCTGAGTAGAAGCGTGTGACTGTGTGCGTAAAGCTTTCGCTCCCTTCAGTTTCGCTAAATATCTATCATATGAACCGTGTTTCATATCCACACCTTTGCTACCAGGAATACTAGACGATGCAGCAGACATTGAACCAGGTCTCATACGGGTTATAGATGTACGAGTAGAATTACCGTGTGATGGCACATTATGATGAACAATTCCGGGTACTGCGCGATCGCTCTGCTGATTCCAATTTACGTTACTATATGTAGCAACCGGTTTCGTGAACACATTTAATGCCCCTTTATTCATTATATAATCAGACCCATCTACGCGAACAACTTTCTGAATAATCTTTTGTGTCGGTATACTACTTACATATGGAATTGCAGTACCTGTGATATTGGGAGGAATGGTCGTACCATTTTCACATCTTCCACAAGCTCTACGCCCGATTACAGGATTAGGAACTGAATAATAGCCACCATACCAGCAACTAGTACACACAGAGTTATAATATTCAGGATATCCCATTTATTTATTATTAATATACGAATATATTATTATTTACATATTGTATAAATGAAACATATATCCAAATCAAAAAATAAAAAAATATCAAAAAGAGTGAAGCGCAGGAATGAAGTGAAGCGTAGTATATCGAATACACAAAGTGGCGGCGTAAAAGTCATCATAGGTATGGGTTCGCCTGGCCCTGATAAAAAACCGATTGAAAGACAGGTTACCACCATAGAACATTTCGCGCAAATAGTAAATACAGCCAGAAATTTAGAAGTTATTTCAAACTCGTCGCTAAATTCATTTGTGATTAAAGTTCATCTAGCAGACGACCGTGAATTCTTAAAAAGTGATATAGAGAGCCAAGACGGTAAGAAACTGGACTTTCTAGAAATTATGGATGCTACATCAGGGAAAGTTATTACCGAACTAATTATTAAAATATGTATACTCGGGCGCTCCGCCAATCCTAAAGATTATGTTTTCAATGGCAAAAAAATAGAGAAAAGAGGTGTGGATTTAGCCGAGTTTTCAAATGAATATGAAACACAGAGATACTTATACAGCGCAATGATGTCATCAAGTGGCAATCCATTTTGTCCTGATGCATTCGGAATATTGCAGTTACAATCAGAAGAAAATATTAAAACCGTATTTGACGCGATAATGGGTTATATTCATTCAAGTAATGAAGTTCATACAATACTTACATATATGATAGATTTAATTAAAGGCAGACACCATCATTTGGGTTTAATTATGATGGATTCAGTACCAGGACACTATGATTTATTACCAGCATTTCTACCCCAACAGCGTCGTTACAATCAGAAATCATTTGAAGAATTGTCAGAAATAATATGCGCCATAAATATTTTAACCATTTATCGCGGCAAAATCTTCCTTTTAGATGCTCATCCAAATAACTGGTTATGCGATCCTTCACTGCCTACATTATCAAAAGTTAAAGCTATCGACTTCGGGCGGGTATATCGCATACATAGCGAAGAATCGGTTTCGCGATTTTTGACTAATGTTAAAGATAATGTTGGCAAATATTTCGCGCGAATTTCGTGTGTCACGCCGAAAACAGTAGGTACAACTATAGCCGACTTCTTCATTATGTTGGGTCTATCGCGCGATGCACACGCACAACTTATACATCGACTACCATTATTTCAGTCGCAGGTTACAGAAGCCTCAAAAATGCTAGTAGAGAGTTTACGTGAACTTATTGACATATTTAAAAGTGACGCATTTTTCTCCAAACCATTTAGCGAATTAACAACCGAAGAACGCGAAAGAAGCATAAATATGATTCATCGTTTACTATTATCACTATCACTCGTTGATGGATTTTTTAATGACACAAAATTCGGAGATGACGAAGTAAGACGGTCGCAACAATATGAATCATATAAACAGCTTTATGAAACAAATTTATCTACCCCAGACCTGATAATCGGAAGCCAAATGCTAATGGACTTTCGTGCTATGACGGGGAGTAAAAACCGCGGCCCATTAAGTAAAATATACGAAAAAATATATAATATAGTTCATAATTACTGCAAAGACCGATTCTTTCCGGATATTAGGGGGTACTCGGCGTTTAAAAAAGTAGAACGCAGTATATCGAGACAGGCGGTTATTAAATTAACTCCTCACACGAGAGTAGCTGGGAGTAAAATATGGGATGCTTGTAAGGTTGTAGGCGATTCATTGGGGCGATTTGGAATGGAAACGGGACCATTTTTAGAAAGACGCGTTATGAACCCGATTTTTGACAAACTTGTTTATAATCCAACAATGTGGGCGGCATATAAGTTAAAATTATTAAAAACTCCAGCTCCACCTCCGAGAGTATTTGCTAAGAGTTCGGGAGGAGGAGGAGGAGTAAGAAGAAGCAAAAGAAAGCATACTCGAAAACATAAACGCGCTAATAAATAATTCACACACACACACACACACACACACACACACACACACACACACACACATACACGATGAAATTACTTATAAAACAACAATGAAAATATTTAGATAATATTTTAAACAATTGTTTAAATATAAATTAATCGAATTGTGTATGTTAATACAATAATTTACTTCTAATTGTTTAATATAGTAGTAGATATGAGTTTAAGAAAATATACTGATTATAATTCATATTTAACTAATTTAAAATATAATAATTTAGGAAGGTATTTATCAGAACAAAATTTTGGTTTTCTCGAAACGCGTTTAAATTCACTTCAAAGCGAAGTTTCTAACGACTATTTAAAAAAAACCGAAAATGTTTACTTATCGAAATTGCCAAATTTTAAGGAACTAAGTATTGAAAGTATGACTACAATAATTACACCACCTATAGATTTAACATCTAACTTTTTTTCAATTTTTAAATTACCTGCTAACAATCAGATACAAAATGGTACATTAAAAAATATAATAAACACGTCTACTATATCAACCAATAAACTAATATATATTTATTCTACTAATGATAATAACAATAATAGTACTTTTAGTAATTTAGGTAACTTATTTAACTGCTATGTTTTTCCTTGCGCTGGAGATAATCTAGAGCTATGCTGGAACTCTGATAAAGAAAACTGGTGCGTTCAAAAATACGGAGGATATTTTACTAATTATAATATACCAAACAATAATTTTTAATATTTAATATTTTAAAGTTTACAAAATAAAATATTATATATATATATAAAGAGAATAATGGCCACTACCGAATATTCCAACATTGTTATCCCAAGTTTACCCTCGCCTATCACCGGTGACGGTTTATTTGCGGTAAGCGTAGTTGTTCCTACGACCGACACCCCCGCGAATCTGTTCGAACCGAACAGCGCCAAACCGTCAACTTCATATAGCTACCCTCTTATGGACCCCGCAAAATTAATCGGAACTGGTTCACAGCCATATATGAATGTTGCTCTTCCAGCATATATTTCAACATTGTACAATAATGTTTTCAATATCAACAATAATCTGGAAAATGATATATCCACTACTTCCTCGGTTGATGATAGAAAGTATCCTACATCATTTGCCGTCCAAAATTATGTACAATCGATGTTATCTGGAACTCAGCTTATAAATGGTAACAATAATACAAATATTGTAAACACTATGGCTGCTAATACTATTATACAAACTTCTGTTTCTAGTGCTTTTAATTTTCAGTATGTATATAATGGTAGTGTTAAGAAAATTTCTTTATTCTGGATGGATGAAGCCGACAACGGACCAAGAGATGGAGCAAGCAAGTTAGTTATGTTCTCGGCACCCAATTATTTATCAAGTACCAATGCAGGTGTTACAACCCCTTCTTATGATTTGGCATTTCTTTATGCTGGTGATAATTCATATTTTATGAATTTAGGACAACAATATAAATATTACCAGTTTGTAATCGTTGGAGATTACATAGAGTTTGTTCAATCTCGTTTCGGTGATGGCGCTGATGCTGGTTGGCTCTGGTTAGTTAAAAACGCTTTGGGTAATTTTACAAACAATATACTAGTAACAGATGGAGATGGTCCTGGTTCAATCGATAAAGTCGGTAAAGTTCCTCCTGTAGCAGTTCCTGAAACCGGTATAGCGCTTACACTTACTGGCAATTAAATCATACAATAAATAAATTGCTATAAATTGGTATAAAATGGTATAATAATATATTGAATATTATTATACAATGGATGACATTGATTTAAATATAGATAATTATTCGTTTGTGGATATATTAAATTTATTTAAAATCAATAAAAATTTTAATGACAAAGATTTAAAAAGGTGTAAAGATGTTGTAGAAAAAATACATCCATCCAAATCAGCATTAAATATTGAATATTATGAACTATTTAACAATGCATATAATTTTCTGGAAAGCAAGTACGATTCTACAATCGTCAACGAAAAAAAAAATGTAAAACCATATATTTTTTATAATACAGAAAATAAAGAAATACCACCCAACAATGCATGTTATACACCACCCTCGTTTAGTACAAGAATGGTGACATTTCATACTGAAGATAGAGATATATTAAAATACCCTTATGAGAATTTATTTGAAGTGAATTTACCATCTGTCATTAAAAATACAACGTCGATAGAATTATTCGATATTACCCTACCTACGTTTTACTATAATATATCTGAATATCTTCAAAACACGAAGTTATGGTTTAGTATACCATTTTATTTCACATATCCTATCGAAATAACACTACCATCTGGTTATTATACATATAGCGACATTTGTACAGAATTGGCGAAACAATTAAACGATGTTACAACATTAGAATTATTTAATTTAGGCGTTTATGTATCTCCGTCTACGCAGTATACGTTTTTTAGCATTACATATAGTAATATCGAACGGAAATTCACGTTTCATAATACTCAAGACGCATTTATTTTATGGTTCGATAAAAAATCTGTATATAATAATTGCAACTTCGATTCCTGGAAAATGTTGAATAATTGGGGTCTAGGATATAATCTAGGTTTTTATAAAAATGTATATGAAGCCACACTGGATCCAAGTAGCCCGAGTTTAAATATATATATTGTGACATCTACAAAAATAGCAGAAATAGACATATACAATACAATATATATGGAAATAGACACATTTAATTGGATAGACGAAATAAACCCGTATTCTGTATCTACTACCGATTTTTATAATAACGATTTCAATGGTAATGTGAATAATGCATTTGCAAAATTAATATTATCAACCGTTTCAAAATGTTATGTTCCTGTCAAAAAATTCAAAAGAATATTACCTCACGTCGTAGAAAAAATTGGAAGATTGAAATTTAAATTTCGTTATCATAACGGAATTCTGGTAGATTTTAAGCATCAACCATTTAATTTTGCAGTTAAATTTGAATGTAGATTTTTATGCAATACATAGTACATACATCCGGTACGATTACTGAATTCAATTCCCTTTTAATAACAATTTTTCACTATCCTTATCTAAAACAATCTCACGACCTATAATCTTTATTATCTTCTTCTCATTTTTAACATCGTTTTCTATAGGTTCGCATATTTTATTTATCAATGTTAAATACTCCAGTTGTTTGGCCTCTGTATCAAACCAATCAGGATTCAATTCAACCCAGTCTCCAATCGCATTACGCTCCTTATTTGCGATCTTTACTATCGTATCCTTCATCTTTAGATTATTACTATCCTTCTCCCATTTTTCATCATCTTTGATATACATTGTATCGCGTTTAACATCGGTACAATGTATAGGGCGCTTATAAATATCCAACTCCCGCAACCCGCGTATCATAACGTTGCTTATACCTTCTACTAAACCATTTAACCTCGAGTACTGTAAATCCTCCAATGTTATCTTAAGCGACTCGATAAACTCCGATATGTTCAAAGCATCCTTACACTTCTCGTTCAAAAAGAAATTGAGATTAAAGTGATTGTTCATATTGTTTGTCGTCAGATTATTATTCGTCACATTACCTATCTTTGGCAATATCGTATTGAGCTGAGTTTGCTGCTCCTTTATTATCTTTATCATATCTTGATTATCATTTAACAGCTTCATAAACATATCCGTGGTTATGTTTATCTTATCTCCTATCACTATATTATCATTTATAATTGTATTTTCACCAATATCCTCTAGGACTTTATCAGAAACCTTACCATTTCCAGTGACCATAACACACGTCTTTTTATGATTAAACAACGACGCACGATGGTTATAAGTTTTTCCGCATACGCACACCATAATATGTGGTGATGATGTCTTTACCATAATTTGGTTGTATTCGTTGTATTTGTGTTTTTTGGTAAGGATATGTTTTTTAAAATCTTTTTTACTAGACGTGTTATAGTGACAGTATTCACATCGAATAGTATGGGGATTTTTGGGATTTTCGTGTTGTATCGTGGATAAAATGTCCATTTTATGTTTGTTACTATTAATGTGAGCATTAAATATTTTTTCATTTGAATATTTTACATCACATTTTTCGCAATAAAATGACTTTTTTTCGGTTCGTATCTTGGAGGTTGTTATATCATCTTTCAGTTTAGATAAAGGCTCAATACTATTTAGTGTAGCACCCAATAAAGTAAAATATTCTTGTTCTTTCACTCTAGCTTCATAACCATTTTTACATTTAAAAAAATTAAGGATCTCCATAGTCCAATTATCCCACCCACCGTTACTTCTTATCATTTGATATAACTTTAAATTATAACAAGGTGATTTACTATTTGTACAATTTTGTTTATGACTGTGTTTTCTTTGCACAAAATTAGTAGTGTGACCAACATACAAGTCTTTATTTTCGGGGTTATTACAATATATTTTATAAATAATTGTATTCGTATAGTCTATCGTTATCTTTGGCATAATCTTATATATATCTTATAATAATCTTATTTCTATATCCCTTTAAAAATAAATTTTATTACAACATAAAAAATCCCTAAACTATTGTCCAAAAAGTTGAAAAAGTTATCGTCACGTTTTTTTCAACTTAAAAAAGTGATTGTGAGCATTATGGTCTGAGTGACGAATGCATCGTTTTTTTCAAATCTAAAAACTTTTTTTGGAAAATGGACAAAAATAAATGTCCATTTTGGATTTTTTCATTTTAGATTTGGAAAAAACGATTCACTTCACTTTCATCCCAGTACCAATAGGGCCATCCTTTTTAAGTATCTTTGGGATATATTATATAATATATTCCAAACCGGCTTAAAGACCGCAAGGGCGTACGCGCGGGGCGTTCACGTTTTAAAATAAACATCCATAAACACATCCGAATATAGGTCATCCATATATTTCGCGTTCTTTATAGGAACGTCTTCTTTTACGATATTCTTTTGTTGCTCCTCGTTTACTTTAACGGGGTGGCTATATACCGCCGCAGGAATAGATTGAATCTTTGCTTTCATTTGTTCATTTTTCATAAAGAATTTAGAAATGTCAAAATATTTCTCCATTTTAGTGTTGTGTTATAATATATTATAGTATATTATAGTATATTATTATATACTAGAATATTTTATATTTATATTTATATTTATATTATTTAAAACAGATTATTATGGTCAAAGCTAGAACTAAATCAAAAAATCGCAGATATAATCGTACACGTAAGTTTCATAATCACCCTATTACACATAAAATGTATGGCAAAGCAAATGTGTCCACTATGGCTATGAGGGCCGTATCGGATGACGGGAGTAACTGGCACGTAGATACCGATGTCAATGGTATAAAAAACCACGAAAATCTTACCAACTCGGATATTATGAAAATTATGTCGCATAGGGCACATAAAGTCGACCTTCGTACACGCCTTCTACAGAGCCTAAGGGGTGTGGGGGTAGATAGACACGAAATGCAGCAAATGCCAGAAATACGTTCAAACAATATGTTCGGAGAAATAGATTATCCGCGTGTTCATATATATAGGAAGAAATGCCCTAGGATGCCTATATTGCGATCATCTAGACCGGTATTGATGGGCAGTCTTTCGCCATTACACGAAGCCACGATTGTCCCGAGAAATGAATTTATGCATCTTGTGCCACTAGATTCTCTACATTCTATGAAACCGAAAAAACCATCAAAAAAACGCCACATCAAAGGCAAAAAATCTCGCAAAAATCGTAAATAAATATTTACAATATTTATAAAATACAATATATATTATATAAACCTTGGTATATAATATATAACATATAACATATAATAATGACATCTCCATTTTTAGGACCATCGTGGAAAAGCGTCGGAGGATATGAGCATACGCCTATAGGAAATTATGCACGGTTTCCTTACCTTGTTAGTGAAAAGGCAGTAATTGGTAATATAACGACTGGAGGAGGTGTAGAAGGAGTAATTTCAACAGGGCCTACAGGACCTGTTGGATTACAAGGACCTCAAGGTATACCCGGAATGCAAGGTCCGCCAGGTACAGTGGGCGTGACGGGTGATATAGGTCCTAGAGGCGTAAAAGGAGATACCGGGGCTGCTGGTTCTATAGGTCCAATAGGTCCTATAGGCCTCAAAGGAGAAAAAGGTGATACAGGAAGAGCAGGACCGGTCGGATTAATGGGACCAACCGGACCAATAGGTCCAATAGGATTAGTGGGGCTTCAAGGTACAACAGGACCTCCGGGTATTCAAGGCCCGGATGGTCACGTAGGCTGCGATGGTAGCGATGGCAGAGATGGTAGAGATGGTAGGGATGGAGCAACGGGAGCAACAGGAGTAACGGGCGCAAGTGGCAATAATGGCAATAATGGTAATAACGGTAAGGATGGTGTAACAGGTCCTAATGGAGCAACAGGAGCAACAGGGCCTGTAGGACCATCTGCAGGCTTTATTCCGATTGGGGGGATAATTATGTGGTCTGGAACATCAATGCCATCATCAGACTGGGCTTTATGCGATGGAACTAATAGAACACCTAATTTATCAAATCAATTTATTTTAAGTTCGGGCACACTTGCTGTAGGTTCAACGGGAGGTTCCCAACTTATATCAGTCAATAATCTTCCATCACATACACATACTATATCTAGTACCGATAATGGACATTATCACGGTATTAATGACAGTGGACACGGCCATGGTATTAATGATGGTGGACACGGTCATCAATATACGGTTTATGCTGGTTATGGTGCTGATGTAGAAGGAAATTATTTTAATAGTCCTCAACCTTTACAATATAATTATAGCTCAGCGTTACAAAATACATCTACCCAAACAACAGGTATATCAATTAATTCTGAAGAAACAGGCATATCAATACAAACGAGTTATGCTGATATATCATCATCCTCATCATACGAGGGTGGCAACCAACCATATATGCCTCCATATTACGTATTGGCATTTATTATGAGAATATCATAAGACTCGAAAAATCAAACAATCAAACAATCGAAAATATTATCATAAAATTGATATATAAATACAACTCGTATGTATATATCAAGACCAAAAAAACTAAAATGGAAACCACGCCCACAGCACCCGACGTCGATCACCTCGCCCGCCTCAACGCCCACCCACGTGATAAGCGGATTACATTCGACCCTATTCCACACACATATACTATCGATGGTGACCCAACCGTCAAATACACTTCTGTCACGACCTGGAATCACAGCCATTTCGAGGAGTTCGATGCCGACGCCATTATCGCGTCAATGATGCGCTCCAAAAAATGGACTGAAAGTAAGTATTATGGACAAACGCCTGACCAAATCAAGGCGGGATGGGACAAAAATCGCGATGAAGCTGCGGCGGCAGGAACGGCGATGCATTACGATATTGAGTGTTTCTACAACGAGTGCCCCCGCGAAAACGATAGCGTCGAGTACCAATATTTCAAACAATTTGTAGAGGATTACCCGAACCTGGAGCCGTATAGGACGGAATGGACGGTATTCCACGAAGAACTGCGTATTTCTGGCTCTATAGATATGGTATTCCGAAACAAAGAAGACGGAACACTAAGTATTTATGACTGGAAAAGATGCCGCGAAATAAAGAAAACGGATAGAAAATGTTCGAAGAATCCGGTAATCGAACATATTCCGGATACCAACTTCTGGCATTATTGTCTACAGCTGAATACATACAAGGCAATCTTGGAGAGCAAATATGGCGCAACGATTCGGGATATGTATTTGGTATGTTTACATCCCGAGAATACGAATAAATCCTACCAGCGAATTAAAGTCCTGGAGCTTAGCGACGATATTCACAGGCTATTCGCCCAAAGAGCGATGGAACTGGTGAAAGAAAAAACGGATTAGGTTTGGTATAACCTCTATCAATATAAACAACATTTATTTGTATTTGTATTTGTATATATATTTGTATTTGTATATATATTTGTATTTGTATATTTATTTGTATATGTATATATATTTGTATTTGTATATATATATATTACAAACCATTTTTTTAAAACAAAATTCCATAATATAATGTCACATACATCTAGATATAGTTTTGATATTTCGCCCATACGAAGGTCAATACCACGTCTGCAAAAAGTCGACAATAGCAACCCGTTCGTAATATTTACAACCGGGCCAACTGGTTCAGGGAAATCGGGATTAGTTAGAAAAACAATCCAACGCTTATACCCGTCAACTCCTGCTCCAAAATATGAATCTTTTATACTGGATGACTTAATTGAAAAAAATGATACATACAAACAATTGATAAACGACATTTTAGATAAATATGATTGTAGAACATCTATAGATTTAGGTTCTAGATGTGATATACAAAACCCAAGTCCTGAATTGCTGAAGGAAATAAATGACGCATATTGGAAAATAAGACATTATAAAGGTTTTTGTGGCATCGTGAATGAATCGTGTGATGACTTGTTTAACAACCAATGGAGGCGGGCCGTAACAGAAGGTAAAAATATAGTAATAGAAACTACTGGTAAATTAATTCCTTGGTGGTTTATTAAAGACTTTCACGCATTAAGCGGTAAGCAATATAATATTATTTTTACTTATGCAATAGCAAGTTTTGATATATTAATACAACGAAATATTGACAGAGCTATGACAAATATCAAACAATTTATAGACGACGGTACTCGCAATGCGCCACGACTACCAGATATTTCTAGAACTACTTTTAAATCAGCAACGGATACAATAATGAAAACATTAATTACTTTAAGAAATGTGTGTTTAAGATTAGGTAAACCCAATGAATTAAAATGTGGAAATGACGAACAAACCCCACCACATCCAACAAATTTAATAAATAGTAAAGGAAAATATGTACTATTAATTTTCGATAATAATAATCGGTCAAAGTTGATTTATGACAGTAGAAGTAGACACGATAGTTTGATGACTAACGGAGAATTTGTGACATTATTATCCAGATTCGCATTAAGTACTGAAAAAGAAGGCGGTGGTACAAAAATCAAACACAAATCTGTTAAAAGAAGCAGAACATTAAAAAAGGGTATGCGCAGTTTGCGAAGAAGTGGTCGATACGGTCGACACACCTCTAGAAAATATTAACGATGACGGCGCTTCGTCTTTCTACCGACGCGACGACCCTTGCAGGTTTTACATTTAGCCACCACACGCTTATGCTTATGCCTACGCCCGCGCCTAGTCCTGCCACCACCACCACCACCACTTTCGCTTCGAGTGCCTTCAATATCTTCTTGTAAAGTAGTAGCACCAGTGAGGTCAGTAATACCTATCCAAGTAATTTGCGTCGGCATACTTTGAAGAACCGGGGTAAAATCTATACCTTGGGCGTCTGATAATGCGGCTTGGGCGGCTAAGGCGCGTGACCAATCACACGTTTCGCCGAGTGATCGCGACGTCAATACACCCTCATCTCTTGAAAAAATCATAACGGAGTAATTGGGAAACATTAAGAACTCATCTTCGGTTGCTACATCAGAAACAAGACGCAAAGATGGGAGGGCTATGCGTCCGCGGCGCGGTTCAAATACCATTATGTGCGGATGCTTAGTTGTTGCTTTAGGGACGGAGAATACACAAGCGATATCGAGTTTTGTTGTAAAACTGGAGAATCCGAGAGACATATAGCTGTGTAGTCTATTGGAAGTGTCGGATTGTGACCGTATTTCGGGGGGTTGCCACAAAGCAGTGCTGAGCGTTTCACCAACACCTAGACCTCTATATAATCGAACGGTGGGGCGTGAGCGGGGATAATTTCTGAATTCGGCGGGAACAGGGACAATAAGTTTATGTAAACCTGAAAGAAAGAGGTAAAACCATACATTAAATATTTTTTTATCATCATCGTATGGTGTGGCATTAACGTGAATATCGCGTCTAGAAGCATCTATCTGTAATAGTGTGCGATTTAATGCGTGAAAAAATGAAGTACCGGGTGTATCTTTTGTGTATAAATTTGAGGCAAAAAATTGTAAGGGCGAGATTTTAGAATGCTGGGAGCGAAGATAAGCTCTTTGTGGTGGAGTCAATTGACCAATTTGAGTACCAGTGCGCATCATGCGATTCATAGCAGGAACTAGAAGTGTATCCTGGAATCTTACCCATGATGTGACCCTAAATTGGGACTTTTGTGCTTCGGACATAGGAGCCACGACGGTTCTAAAATCGCCTCCATATATGTAGTCGTCGATTTCGGAACTTACGTCGACTAAATCCATAGCGCGAACCCCTCTATATTGAAACACACTCAAAACCGCGTCCTGAACCGGTCTATCGCCCAAATCGGTGCCGTCTAACATAACAAATGGGAGCGGGATAGCAGAGCGAGGGGGGCGAGGCAGACGATGCACAGAATGCCGATGACGCATAGAAGCAGGAAGAGCCATATGAGGGATAGGGAGGATAGGAGGAATAGGAGGGATCGCCGGACCACCGTGAGCGACAGGAGACATTGAATGAATAGAAGGGGAACGCGGACGCCCACGGCTACTGCTACGAGGTGACCTAGATGGAGAATGTGCATTTGTATGAGGACGAACCATAAAATATGGGACTTCTGGAGGGACTTCAAGATCTTCTAACTCTTCCAGTGGAAGATCTGGTACAACAAAAGGCACAACTGGTTGACGAGTTAAAAATGCTGGGGGTACTTGAGATATTGGAGGTATTGGAGGTCTAGAAGATGATGAAGACCTACTACGTCGAGGCGATGAAGACCTACTACGTCGAGGCGATGAAGACCTACTACGCGGTGATGACATTATTAATATAATATAGATATATATTAATAATTATAAAACTGTAAGAAACAATAGTCTAAAACAATAGTCTAAAACAATAGTCTAAATAATATAATAAAAATAATATAGAGATTACACGTCATGTATATTTAACCACCTCAATAAAGAGTATTTTACCAAAATGAATATTACTTTTTCCGATACCCCTGAACATAAAATGAATACGGATTATACGTGGAGTGATATTATCAGTTACTATTATTTTTTATTTTGGTTTGTAGGAGGGACAAGTTCAGTTTTGTATTTTGTATTATGGCTACAGGAACTTTCAATGGACTATCCAGATTCCGACACTGATTCTGATTCTGACTCTGATTCCCAAGTAGAAACTGAACCAAAAAATTTCGCATATGAAAATGAGATGTTTGAAGAATACGATAATTTAGAAGATAGAGAATTGACGGAGGAATACGTGAAAGATTTATCGCTGAATACAATAACGGAAACAACACCGCGTGGAGATGTATTAACGTATTATGATTCAGATTTAGAATCGTTTGTTTATTATTCAAAAACAAAAGAAATTCCTTATAAATATTTAGAAACAGTGGCGAGAAAATATGTTATTAATTATGACTGTAAAAGAATTTATATTGACATCAGAAAGGAATATGAGAAGGGGGTAAATAAGTGCAAGGATATTAAAGAGAAAGAAAAGGCAAACGCAGAACAAACGGTAGTAGATATCGAGGCAAATGGTGTGAATAAGAAGAGACAACTGTTTGTGAAACTGAAATCGTACAATCGTAAAGCTGAAGTAAATAACAAACAGAAGGATAAAATATATATTTTAAGAGAGAAATCGAATAGGTTTTCATATCGTGGTAAAATAGAAGAATATAAAGAGGCTGTATCGTCGGAATGCGATAACACAAATGACACAAATGAAACAGATAATACGGAATCAGCTATTGATAAAAAAACAATGGACTTTTCTGCATTTAAGAAATTTAAAAGTTTGTAAGGTATATGTATGTAACGAAGGATAAGATTCAATGAAGTTAATTTTATTATTATTATATTATAAGTAATAAATAATAATAATAAAAATCAATAAATAATAATGTAGGACCCAAAAGAACAACAGCAACAGCAACAGAAACAGCAACAGCAACAACAACAGCAACAGCAACAGCAAGAGCAACAGCAAGAGCAACAGCAAGAGCAACAGCAACAGCAACAGCAACAGCAACAGCAACAGCAACAGCAACAGCAACAACAACAGCAATCTAAAGAAAATGCACCACCACGCACAACAGCAGAAGAAACACCAGATGCAAATGCGGCAGCGGAAGCAAAGCCAGCAGCAGAAGAAACACCAGAAGCGAAGGAAGCGAAGGCAGCGGAAGCAAAGGCGGCAGCGGAAGCAAAGGCGAAGGCAGAAGCGGAAGCAAAGGTGGCAGCGGAAGCAAAGGCGGCAGCGGAAGCACACACGGCAGCAGGAGCAGGAACACCACCACACACAACAGCAGCTGAAGCACACACGGCAGCAGGAGCAGGAGCAGGACCACCACACGGAGCAGCACTAGGAGGGACAACTACAACAGCGTCACCACCAACAAACCAACGATTAAGAAGAAGACGACAACAACAAATGGGACAACAACAAATGGGACAACAACAAATGGGACAACAACAAATGGGACAACAACAAATGGGAATGGGAATGGGGATGGGAATGGGAATGGGAATGGGGATGGGAGGACAGATGTCTACAATGTCTACAAGCAATGTAGACTTGGTTTTATTAAAACAGAAACTAATACAAGAACTGAGTGCATATAATATACTCGTAGACAAGGAGATGATTATAAGTATAATAAAAAACTCAGATTATATAAAACAATTAAGAAGAAGTTTTCATAACCCAACTATATTTCAAGCGGGTATACAAGATTTGATAGATGGAGTACAAGATAAACTTTTAAAAATTCCCGAGAAATGGAAAACTGAATTTACACAAGTTGAAAATACAGCTACATTAAACGAGCTTTTTTATGATATGTTGAAAAAATATAAAAATTCAGTAGGCCAGGGTGGCGAAATGACTTCTACGGACTTATATAGTTTAATGCAACTAAATAGTAGTGCAACAAATTGTGGAGCTTCGCAACCCCCACCACCTCATCAAAGTAGCGATAAACCGTCATGGGCGAGTAGAATTAAAAACGCAGTAACACGTAAAAATAATTCATCAGGGCCATCCGGGCCATCTGTGTTTAGTAGAATGAGTACTAGTGCTAAGAATGCGACACAAAAATTAAAAGAGAAGTTACGCCCAAAAACAGCTGAAGAAAAAGCAACCGCAGAAGCAGCAAAAGTTCAAAAAAAGGCAGATGCAGAAGCAGCAAAAGTCCAAAAAAAGGCAGCCGCAGTAGAAGCTAAAAGGCTCGAAAAGGAAGCATATGATAATAAAAAAGCTGAATTAGGAGATAAAGTTAAGAACAATACAGCGTCAATGTCTGAGAGAATGCAACATGGCGCAATGGTAAAAAGAGATGAAGCAGCAGCAGCAGCAAAAGCTGTAGTAGCCAAAGTTTCAAACGCAGTATCAGGAGCAGCAACAGCTGTAGGAGCCAAAGTTTCAAACGCAGCAGCAGCAGCAGGAGCAAAAGCTGTAGGTGCATATAATGAATACCAAACGAACCGCAGCATTGCACAACAAGAAAATGCAGCAAAAGCAGCAGCAAGAGCAGCAGCAAGAGCAGCAGCAAGAGCAGCAGCACCTCCACCCCAAACAGCAAGCCAAAAAGTAAAAGCACTAGCAACCTCAGCAAAAGAAGGAGTAAAAAATGCAGCAAACACCACTAGAAGGGCTACTAGAAGGGCCGTTGCAACTGTACAACAATTACCGGATGCTATAAAGTCTAGGGCTAGCGCAGGTGTCGACTATATTCAAAATACTGTAGCAGCTGGACTATTAAAAAGGGCTCAACGCAAGGCTGAACGCAACGCCCAACGCGCTATTGCACAAAACGCCCAACAAATAACAGGTCAAGTAGGAGGCGGTGGAAGCAGCGGAGCATCACACCATCGTACAAGATATATAAGCGATATTAAAAATAATCGTAAAAGATTATATGATAGAGAAAGAGAAATCATACAAAGCATTCGCAATTTTGAAAATAATAATAATAATAATAATAATAATAGGAAGGAATCTAGGCACCATAAAACGAGAAAACTTCGAAATATATTGATGCGGCGATAAATATATTAGAATGCATATAGCCATTATTAGCCATTATTAGCCATTATTCAAAATCAATATAAAAACTATAACATATAGTATATAATATATAATAATTAAACCAGTATATATTATATACCAACCGACTCCGACCAACCAACCAACCAACCAAAATGTGGACCTGGAAAAAGAATAATGATGAACGCGTACGGCGCAAAATCGTAAAAATTCATAATAAATATTATGACGTAACGAATTTCAATCACCCCGGAGGACCAATTGCGATTATGGCTGCGAATCGTCGCGATGCCACTGCATTATTCGAATCGCATCACCCATTTAGTGATCGCGATATGATGGATAACGTTCTTAAAAAATACGAGATACACGAAGAACGGGAGAAATGCGAAAAATATCTGCTCCCTGGCGAAAATGAAAACGGTGACAATAATTTATTCAATTGGGATGAAACTCTCAATAGCGAGTTTACGCTTGAATTGCGTGACAAAGTAAAGAAACATTTTAAATACCAGGCCGAAGAACGTGGTGTATCATTAATCGAAGCCACAAAAGCGACGCCACAGCGATGGTGTGAATGGGGGGCAATGGCAAGTGCAACAATGTGGTCATTTTATACAATGTTATATTCACAAAGTATATTCTGGAGCTGGTTAAACGTGCTTCTATGTCCGGCGATATACTGGATGTCCGCAGCAATGTTTCACGACGGAAGCCATTTTGCTGTATCGCGTGACTGGCGTATAAATTGGGGTATACAGCATATGTATAATATGTGTAGAGTATTTTCAAGTCCATATAATTGGCTACATCAACATATAATAGGACACCATATGTATACAAATATACATAATAAAGACCCTGATTTGAATCACGAAAATAATTTAACTAATGATATTAAAGATGTTGCTATAAGGTATATTAAAAATACAAAATGGACTACTAAACACATCAATCAAGAAAACCGTTTTTTTCAAACAGTATCTTTCGGTTTACTATCACTGATAATCGTAAATCCGCTAGTTCTTACTGTAACAAACTTATATAATAAATGTATGTATAAAATACCAACTCAAATAAAATATAGCATATTATACTTTATTGAAATACTTTTTAATATATATGTGATATTCATATTACCTTTTCAAATATGGTCACCATTTTATGTTGTTAAACATGTAATAATTCCATTTTTTTTAGTATCAACTATATTTAATATTACTGCTTCCGCGAATCATTTGCATAAAGACAGCATAACCGGACAGAATACAAATTGGTATATTCATCAGGTGACTACATCAAATAACTTCGGAAGTCATTGGCCGCATTATTATACATCGATTGGGTTAAATTATCAAATCGAGCATCATTTATTCCCCACCGTAAATCACTGCCATTTACGCGATATTCAGCCGATAGTAAAAAAGTTGTGCGCAAAGCACGGAATACCATATCATCATACAAGCGGATACAAAGAGGCGATTATGGGAGTATATGAACATATTCGCGAAATGGGGCGTGAACCGGCTCCCACCGTCGAGACACCCGATACACGAGAGACACCGCTGGAGATACCGGAGATACCGGAGACACCCGATACACGAGAGACACCGCTGGAGATACCGGAGATACCGGAGATACAGGAGATACAGGAGATACAGGAGATACCGGAGATACCGGAGATACAGGAAAATATATCGAATTAGGAAGCCTAACGTCTAGCATCCTTCCAGCGAAGGAACCCGGAACTCCGTTTCATATCAAAAGATGGCCCAAGATGATCCTTGGCGATGGCAAGACCTTGTCGCTCAAATGGTGTCAAAGTTTCGGTATATTCTTTTATTAGGATGGATATGGAAGGTATTGTAGAAGAAGAGGAAACAGACATACAAGTGGAAGGAAGAATGGTAACAGAAGAGGCATTCAGCATATATTTTGCGTTTGTAAATGCGGGTAGGCCTTGATTGTTGATATAATAATAATATAAAACATATTATTATATCAATTTTGTGAAACTATAAATAAAATATTAATATTTTATATATATAATAATGCAGTCATTTATTACTAATACGAAATGGTACAAAAATTTTACAAAAGGGTTTATTGATACAACCCCTCCACCAGGGCCGCCAAAAAAGAAGATGCCATTAAAACAAGATATTTTAATTCGAGGGAATAAAATGATAGATATTGGATTCATAACAACGATTTATTTTATTTTCGGGGCAATAGTAGCTAACGTAATAACAAATTTTCAGACAAAATTTAATAGCGATGAAGAAGATAAAAAAACATTACTTCGTAGTTCTTTGGGTTTAATAATTCTTATTTGGATTAATGGTGTGTTGATTTATTTTGCCAGGAATTTAGTAGAAATGATACCATATCCATTTGATAATTATTTCGGATTTGAGCATAAGAGAGTAAAGGAGCTTAGCGGGGCAACTGCGTTTACTTTTGTTTTATTATATTACCAGCCAAATTTAAATGATATTATGAAATACTTATCAGTGAGATGGAAAAATACATTTAGTGGCCGTTCGGCTGTAGATGGTATTAAATTATTATTTAAACCTGCTCCCATTCCTACCAATATATCGTCGACACCTTTGCCAGGTAAACCGACTGTCAATAAGCAAGCAATTAATACGCAAGCAATTAATACGCAAGCGAATAGTAACCAAACAATAAACAAATAGTAACATAACTATTTAAGAACGGATAGGCTCATAATGACCACCATTCCAATAAATTTGTATTGTCTTATCATAAGCGGAACACACGGGCAAAAATTCAATATCGGGTGAACCTAGATTGCGGTGATTATTAACGAGTACACGAAAATTCCATATATTACACGCTGCTTGTATCTCAATGCCGCCACCCCATGTAGACATTAGACGCATACTTTCTATATATTTTGAAGGCGCTGGATTTTCAAAAGATAAAATAGTTTGTGTGTCTAAACCATCCATAATCGGTTTATTTTCTTGTAAATAATCACATATTTTCTGACGTACTTCAAAGGTACCTTCGCCTATAAAATAGTTTAAACTATTAAACAAACAACTCATAATATAGGTTGTGATATTATATACTATATATTGTATTATATTGTATATATTGTATATATTGTATATATTATACTATATCAAGAAAAAAACAAATAAGGTCATTGACTAGAGTTATGCATCTTTTTTATGAAAGTCGCAGGCAATAACAAGTTTTTTCCCTTTTTTTACCCATTGCCACATCATATAAAACCCTAATTTTTTAGAAGCAGATTCCATTTTTTTTGCTGTATATTCATTATCGACATAGATGGTAAATAAGAACATAATATATATTATATTATATATTATATATTATATTATATCAAGAAAAAAAACAAATAAGGTCGTTACTCAATTTAACATTAGAGTTCTGCATCATTTTAGTTATCGATGTGTCGATTGTGAAACCATTTGTTACTAAAAATGAAAACAGGGTTGGAATATCATCAATACACATAAGGTGTGTTTTATCCTGAAGACTTGTAATAAGAAGATTACAGCATTGTGATGTATTCCCGCACCCACTACAACCTCCGCCGCCGCCTCCACTGCATCCTGAGAAAGCACTATTTACTTGAAAAGGCGATAAGCGAATCGGACCTACACGTTTAATAATTTGGTTAAGAGGAGAATCAGGAGGCGGTGCACGATTTAATTTAATAACCTTCTTATAACATTGTGTACAGTTATCATAATATGGAATAGAAACTAGCGAATACATTTTAGCTTGATTTACAATAAGGATATATAATATTTCTTATATTTTTATTATATTATAAAAATAAATTATAATATAAAAATTTGAGGTAAATTAAAATTTCAGTAATGTGACATAAGATGCTTATGACCACGTTTGTCGCGAGAGTTATTCATCCTATAACCTTCCTGACTCATCATACCAAGACCGGCACCGGCACCGGCACCACCTCCACTTCCACTACAAGTTCCAGATGAACAACCGCCACCGCCAGCGCCATTGTTACGACCAGCAGGAGCATTGGGCATAGCAGATGAACGCATATTCAAAAAGTACATTATCACTCTATAAACTATATAAGCGATAGCTACATAGACGACGAGTATAAATAAACTAGACATAAAACTATTGCTAGAACCCATATTACACTTCGCCAGCTTGCTTGACATTTTAGACATTTTAGCCATTTCTGTACTATTTATATAAATATACAAATATTTATTTTTATTTTTATTACTATTATGATTTTTCTAAATGTGACAATAAAATATGAATTAAAATATGAATTAAAATATGAATTAAAATATGAATTAAAATATGAATTAAAATATGAATTAAACACGGACAATATTATTTCAATAATATTGAAATAATAAAAAACAATGATAACATATATAAGTAAATAATAGCAATAATAGTATTAATTAATAAAAAGGAAATGACTCTTCAACCGAAATTAATGAATCAAGGTGGATTTGGGTGTGTGTTTTATCCAGCAATAGAATGTAACGGAACCATAAACAAATCTACGAAATATGCTTCAAAGCTGTTAAAAAAAGATAGTAGAATAGAACACGAATATAATATAGGCAAAATGGTGAAAAAGATAGACTTATATGAGTATTATTACGCACCGGTTATCAGTATGTGTGATGTCGACTTGGCGAAAATAGACAAACGCGAAAAGGATATGTGTCGTATAATAAAGAAAAACCGGTATGGCGAAAATGCAGATTTTGCTATTATGAAAATACCATTTATTAAACATATAGACATTTCTACATTTCTTACGAGACCTGGTGTAGACAAAAAAGAAGTTTTGACATATATTCTCGATTCCTATACATTCCTGTTAAATAATTTAAGAATTTTAAATATAAACGGTATAATACATTATGACCTAAAGGCGCCAAATATATTAATAGAGGAAAAAACGAAGACGCCGATTATTATTGATTTTGGGTTATCTATACCTATATCGGATATTCGTCCGGATAATTACGAAACCTTCTTTTATTCATATAGCCCCAGCTATTATATATGGCCGATTGATGTTCACATTATATGTTATCTCGTAAATATGAACCCGGTTCTGACATCTGCTAGACTAGAAGAACTAATAATCGAATACATAAGAAGCAACTCAGTGCTTAGAATATTTTCCGAAAAGTTCATCGGTAAATTTAAAGATACTGCGATGCGTGCTTATAGTAAATATATAGGAATGCCTAAAGATATTACTATTAATGAATTAGTAAAAAACTGTAACACTTGGGACAACTATGCATTAAGCGTGATGTTTTTAAATATGATAGGGTTTATGTCGGGGGACGGATTCACTAATAATAAACTGATAATCGAATTTTCAAAGTTACTTCTAATGAATTTTCATCCGGATGGAAAGAAGCGTTTAAGCTTTGAAGAAACGAAGAAATACTATGATCAGATATTTTCGGTAAATGAGACATTAGGTGGGTATAAGAGACTATTATTTAATTTCAATGATAAGAAATTCCACGATAAAACAATAAAAGAGACAAAACAACAGGAGAAACTGACGCCTGTTGCTATGAAGGTTAAAAATAAAAAATAAAAAGTAAAAATAAAATGAATTTACATTTTTCCGCCAGCGGAAGAAGCGGTAGCAGCGACGCCTTTATTTGAAAACCCGACGTGGGGGACGACGTGACTACCGCCTTTGCGATGTCTGCGATGAGATTTCTTATGTCTACGAGTATGCTTGCGACCCTTAGTTCCCTTGTGACCGCGCTTATGGTGACGAGCGCGGTGTGTTTTGCCGACAACGTCACCGACTACCTCAGATGAATCTTTCTTTACAGACTTCCAGGTCTTTGAAGCCTCTTTCAAAACTTCCTTGAGATGGGTGCCCTTTTCCATACGGGCCATAGTGTGCTTGATGTGCTGTCTCCAGGTAATAGCCATTTGTTATATATATTTATAAGAAGAAAAAAATATATTACAAGAAAGATATATTACAAGAAAGATATATTCTATTGTAATATTCTATTGTAATATTGTACTAAATGTACAACCCAGAGTATATAAACTATAATGCAATTATTTCTAAAGAATGTATTATCAAAAATATACAACTGAAATATAATAAAATGAAACGATATAAAACTTATATCATATATTTAATAAGTTCATAGTTTATTTGTCGACGCGGGTGTTATTTATATAACATCAAAATGGTAAAAAATGAAGCAGGAGGTTGTAAAGGTAAAAAAGTAGCAAGAAAACATACTACAAAGGGCAAAAATGAGCTAAGATTATCTGCATCATCGGATGAGAAATACGCGATTGTTAAAAAAATGCTCGGCAATACGTGTGATGTCATTTGTGATGATGGAAAGGAACGCAGATGTATTATTCGTGGAAAATTCACTGGCAGAAATAAGAGGGATAATATGTTGGACAATGGAACATATACATTGGTGGGTTTGAGAGAGTGGGTTGTTGAAGATATGAATGAGGGTGGAGGTGGAGGTGGAAGTGGAAGTGGAAGTGGAGGTGGAGGCAATAATAAAGGTATTCGATATTGTGATTTATTGGAGGTGTATAATTCTATGGAAAGAGATATACTACGAAGGACGCATAATGTGTTTAGTACACTAAAGGACGAGAGTGGGAATAAGTATGATGAAGCGGATAGTTCGGTAATGTTTGTAGATGACAATACACTAAAGTATCAAAATATGATTAAAAAAATGGAGAAAAAGAGTGGAAGTGGTGGAAGCGCGGGAAGTGGAGAGAGTGGAGAGAGTGAAGAAAGCGATGAATGTAAAGAACAAACTGTAGTTATTACTACAAGTGTAAAATATGTAGGTAAAGGTGTCATTGAACAATCTTTCGATATAAGTGACGATGAGGATGATAATGACGATGACGACGACGACGACGACGATAGCGTCACGATAAATAAAGCAACAAATGTTAGACCTGAAGTTAAACTTGAGACGTCGGCGTCGTATCATAAGAAAAAAGTAGCATATCACCAAGAGTCTGAAGTGAATGTAGACGATATTTAGCTCACGCCACGTCGTCAATTACTATTATTCTAAGCTGCGACGGATTGCCTCCTGGATATCATCGCGTTCCTGGTTTGAAATATGATTGTTGTTATAGTTGTTATAGTTATTATAGTTGTCGAGGTTGTAACGATTGTTGTCGTGTTCTTCAGCATCGGCGTCATCGGCGTCATCATATTCATTATTATTGATAATTTGATGGTTGATAATGTTACCGAAATAATAGTTGTTGTTGATGTATTGAGGGTTGGCTGCAGGTTCGGCAGCAGCGGCGACTACTGGAGGAGCACTGCTCGCCATCGGTCGCCACTGCGATGCCACACGAGCATCACCTCCTGAAGCACGTGCAAGATTATCAATCATATTTCTGCGACTCTGAAGAAGTTGGTTCATTGGGACGGAAATAGATTGATGTGAATGAAGCGAAGCGTTAGCATTAGCATATACGACGCGAACAGGATCCTCGCGATGGGAGTGATTTTGAATACTATCTACCAACCGAGCGGCGATATTGTTTTCATTGATTCGCGATACATCTTGATTTCGTATGTGTTGTTCATCGACGAGGATGACTTCAGCGCCACCGCCAGCAACAGCAGCGCCAGCAACAGCAGCGCCAGCAGCGCCAGCAACATCAGAAGAAGGCGGATGACAAATGACTTCCTTAGATGAAAGCGAAAACCGACAAATAGGACACTCGGCTTTTTCGGTAGTAAGCCATTTTTCAATTGCGTCGATTTTGAATGCGTGGTTACACGGCAGAATTTTGATACGTTCACCTTCTTCGAAATCATCCTGCCATATTCCACATACTGTATTAATTTTCGATTCTTCGGCCATTTGAGCCGTAAATATTTTTTCAGATATTTCAGCCATTCCTTTCTCATCAACAACGGTTTTGACAGGTCGACAGTCATAAAGAGAATTCGCCAGAATTGACGCGATTCCATCTATGTGGGCACCGCCACCTGCAGCGACACCAAGCTGTATGGGTGTTAAAGAGATTCCAGAAATGTATAAGTAGTCCAATATGTTGGCACGCGCGAGCGGAAGATACTCAGAAGCCATTGCTATATCTTCGAGACTGGGGCGTGGATATTCATCGCGGTCGTGATTGTCCTGGTCGTGGTTGTGGTTATCTTCTTGGTTCATTGCTGGAGTTCTGTATGTATTATTTGTTGATAAGATTTCTTTTCAGTCTACTATTCATTGTACATATATTTCTACTTCAATTTTCTGAAGTAGAAATAGAAATTAAAACACGTATCTAAATCAATATAAATATGTTATTTGCGCGACCTTTTAACTCCAGACTTGGCAACAATCTGTGTTCGCGGATTATAATTGCTACTCAACATAATCAACGCAACAACCATTAACACAATATTAATGGCATACAGAATAAGAATAAAGGAAGAATAATAATACAGGAATGTGCGCCTCCATTCGCTAGTACATTGACGGCATTGAGAGACATTCATCTGACCAATAAAGCGGTAAAGAAATACAATATTTGCAACATTTATGACAATTAAAATAAATATAGCCCAGGGATTTGACATAAAGAATTCCCTAGCTTGATTCGGAAATAGCGCTACAAATAAAACCTCCACCATAATAACGGTTGTCAATATTGTAACATACTGGGTCTCGGGAATATTGGTACAATATCCGCATTTGACTTTCATAGCAGAAATATATGTCAAAATAATTGCTAAAATAGAAACATTAACAATAGTCGTAACCGGATGGGCTATCATTTTACGCGATTTATTTATATAATAACAAAATATTTTAATTTGTTATTATAAAACCTCGTTATATAATCTCACGTTGCAACGCTATTAAAAGCCGCCTCAAATGCAGTATATCTACTATTGCTTAATGTTTCTATAAAGGACCTCCACGGTGTATATTGTCGAAGACCGTCAATACCCTTATCGCAAAATACATTTAATAACGCAGGACTAAATCCAGACATTATAGATACATTTGCATCGGTCGAAATAGCCGGAAATCCGGTAGTTTTACGCAAATTCCAGAATATAATATGAGGTGGATGAATCGGTTCTCCATATAGTCGTTCCCCCATTTTCGAAAACATCAGTTTAATATTTTGAAACATAGTATTCCTATTCAATGTACCGCCCATTTCCGAAGACGAATTATTTACTTGCATATCCGAAAAAATAACAATTGCTAAATCCTCAGCAACTTCGCGCGGCAATTTATTTTCCTCGATTCCCTGGCGTATCAAGTCAATCGCAGCATAAAAATTCGTTGTCATCCCCCAATGTGCGCGCCTTACTTTCGCAACCTGTTTTACAAATGTATCTGAATCCTCCGTCCCAAGCTGGATCCACGACGGCACCTCCGAAAAAGTCATAATACGAGGCCCAAGAGCCGATTTTTCCGCCACACGAATACTCAACCCAATCGCCGAATAAAGTGGATTACAATTATCCTCGGTCATCGACCCTGACACATCGCACATTGCAATAATTTTTGTAAGATTGCCTGTATGTCTCGCATTATCCTTCCATTGTTCGTTAATCGTCGCAACCAATGGCGAATCGACAGCCACATCCTTCTCGGTAACATCAATCGCACTTTTTACAAAATCAATTATAGAAACACGCGCGCCTTTAATCTTCTTATCGCCCGCCGCCACATCTCTCATATACTGGTCGTAATTTATACTACATTCATTGCGGTCGCCGTCTTCTTCATAACGCGACGTCTTGCCATCTTGTTTCACGTTAAGAAAAGACTTCGATTGTTTGTTCATCGTAATACTAGTAACATTATTGAAATCGATTTCTGCCCATCTATGGTCACATTGTTTAATCTGCGTTGTATCAAGTCGTCTATTAATTTCGGAGATGAGTTTGCGATATATCATAAATGCTCGTGTAACCGCACGTTCGTAAGAAGGATGTGTCGAGTCGCACGGAATTTGGTGTTGCGAATAGTTCATTGCCAAATAATAGTACATCCAGCCGAATTTTTTCGATTTCTCGCGCGGAATCCATCTCGCCACCAATGAAAACGATGAATCTGGTTGAGCGAGGGCGACAGAGTCAATGCGTAGTTGTTCGTTTATAAGTACCACAATTCTATTAACAAGCTGAGAATATAAAGCATTATTTGCCAACATCTGTTCTTTATCATTCCAAATGGTCTCATCATCAATCAATGACTTTTTCATAAATGTTAAAAAATATTTCATATCTTTCCAGGAACCGAGTGGGTGTGAGTGGTTATCCTTGTCCTCGCCGCTACCAGTCCAATCATATACCAAGGATTTAATCACGAAATCAAAAAATAAAATATCGATTTTTGCCCACTCTGATAACATCACATAGAACAACATATATTCACCCTTGCCGGACACGATATCTCTAGTATGTGCTAACAGCTTAAACATAATAACGCCCATATTTATGTAACTTCCTCGCTCCTCTTCGGTAATAGTAGAATCGGTTGCACGAATAGCAGACATAATAAAATGTAAAATCTCGCGCGTTTCGGTTGCAATAGATTGGAGTTTACCTTCTTCATTAGTCCTTACCAACTGAAATTGAAACTGTAAAATTCTTTCCTGTAAATTTTCCACGCTTACTTTTACTTTCTTATACTCTATGTGGTTATTCTCACCATACTGATGTGTATGATGAGGACTAGATGACAAAAACATATGCGAGGACATAGGTTGGGACGACATTAATTAAAGCTGTGTTATTTTTACACAAGGAAGGACGCGGCGGAGGAACAATATCTGTTTGATAATTATTATTGTTTATGTAGTTTTAAATAGGTTTACAATGTATATTTTATATGGACCGTAAGAAGCACTAAAATCGATGAATATATGTGTCATATCGCTTTGTTTTATTACGATTTATAGTCTTTGCTATATATACACGGCGGGTATGATTTGCGCGATGCATTGAGGAAGCCGATGATGCTGGTGAAGCGGAGACGGGATCAGGCGGACATTCAAAAAAGAAGAAATATATACCATTATACTGTTTCAACATAGATACAGTTGGCTGTAACTCGAAAGAATCTATACGACTTAGTGTGAACAATGAAATAAAATTTTCGGGCGTTTCGATGTAACTTGCAAGAGTATCTGGCGTTACATTTATATTATGAACCATCACAGACATCAGCTTATATTTTACATTATGCCTCTTCTGGTTATCTTTTATTATATTTATTAACTGACTTCTGGTAACAATATTAGTTCCACGGTCGATACTTAATTTTTTCTGTCGTATCGTTTCTATTTCGTTGTCTGTATTTATATACGTAAGGTATATTTTGATACTGGTGAGATTTATTAATTTAAGTTTTTTAGAGTAATCGACTTCAGGTACGTATATAGAATTTGATTCGTTAGACGATTCCATAATTAATTATAAATAATATAACTATTTGTAGTTATAGTAAACGTAGATAATGTATAGGTTAACCTAAACTAATTACATAACTATTATTTATATGTAATTATTTCTATGTAATTATTTATATGTAATTATTTCTATGTAATTATTTCTATGTAATTATTTCTATGTAATTATTTCTATGAGATACTCTAAATAACTATTCAATAATCATCATCGGAAGAATATTCATTTTCCATTCGGTATCTTGCTATTTTTTCACTATTATCCTTTATATTATGGTACATCATATAGCGTGTTGATTTATTATAATGTGTATTCAACGATGAACCAGATTCTTTTGTATTTATGTTTGTGTTTGTGTTTGTGTTTATAACTTCGGTAGGCATCGTAGTACACGTAGTAACAACCTTTTTAAAATTTAGACACTTATTGGATTGCTGTACCGACGTGAATGTCTTAGGTTTAGCACCACCAAGAGAAGGGAAATTATCATCATCGACAACAATCTGTTTATCAATAGGCGTATCGTTATTTTTAACAGTTGTATCATTTTGCGAATACTTTAAAAACATATTTTTATCGGATTTTGTATCAGCCGTCGTTGTGGGTGCGACTTTTTGAGTTTGGGACAAGTTACGGAAAACATTTGTATTGCGGGGTCGTTGATAATCGCGTATTTCATCGTAATAACCATTACCGTGACTATAATCGGTTTCAGTAAAAGCGGTATCTAAGATATCATTAATCTCGTGAGATTTACCTTTCCTACTCATCTATAACACAAATACAATAACAACAAAGTCTTTTTATAATGAACTTATATATAATGTTTCTATAGTTATTTTTAAATCATTATTATTATATCTATTAAATGGATATAAAGATAATTCAATATTATTATTTGTCTCCTAACAGCAATTTTTTTTCGCTGCTTATAAAAATATCACAGGAACTATATATCTTAAAGGAGGCAGCAATACAGGGATTATTGTAATCATCAAACCAAAACAAAGTAAAAGAAAATAAAACAAAGTAAAAGAAACCGAACCAAAACAAAGTAAAAATGTATCTGTGTATGTATTTATAGGTGGGTTGTATAATTATTATTCTATAACATAGAACCGAAATCGGGTCTATGTTATAAAAATGTTAACGAACGAAGATGCCGCGCCACGCCTGTTTATTTTTTTGGAAATTCATTTTTTATCCATTCATCGCAATTATTGTATAGTTTTTTGTTACAATAAACTTCGGGATAGTCATATGTATGATATGCTTTCATAGATTTTTTATTATCATAATGGTAAGTAATAGTACCTAATTTTTTATTAATAAAACAATTCATAATAGAATTTGGAATACTAATATCGTGTTTTTGTTCGCTTGGTTCTCTTAAAAAATTTAGAAGATTATTCAGTTTAAAATAGGAAGAAAGTTCGTGAAGCCATGTGTCTTTTAATTTTATAGGCGAATTGTTGTTGTTGTTGTCGTTGTCATCAGAATCGCTGCAGAAGGCTGAGAACTCGGTTGAGTAAGATTCATCGCAGTTATTTAGTTTACTTTCTTCCATTTCGAAATTAATATAGTACTACTAAAACTTATTTTTAATATTGAATTATACATTTATATTTTTTGGCCGATTATCCCAAACGGAAAATTGAAATGAACATAAACCAATAATCTATAAGCATCAACACAAAATCAGAAGGTTCAGTTCAATCAGTCAGTTCAATCAAATCAACGCAAACCACAATGTCTTACAGCAACAGCAACAGCAACGGCAACGGCAACGGCTATCGCGATTCCTCGTCTTCTCAACGCAACAGTGGTAAATACATTCCTCGCGAACGCGATGACCGTCGTGGCGATGACCGTCGTGGCGATGACCGTCGCGGTGGCGTCCGAGATACCATCATCACATCTCCCAGCATCTGCATTCCTCGCACGTTCACAACCATCCGCGGTGAACAAACCAAGCGCACCGTCTTCAACACATTCCGTGACTTGCGCATTGGTCACATCGACCGCATCGACACAGTTCACAAGACCGACCAGAAAGGCGACCGCTACTGTACCGTGTATATCCATCTCAGTTGGAATATGTCAAACACTCTCGCCCGCGAAACACGCCAGAAGTTGCTCGACGGTCAGGATATCAAAGTTGTCTACGATGAGCCGTGGTTCTGGAAGTGTACAATGAGCAATATGGAGAAGCCGGACGATCGCAATCCTCAAAGGACACACACTTCGTCAAGACCGCGCATTGACTTGGGCGATGGAGTAAGGGCTCTGTCACGCGACCCACGTAGCGAGCACGCACAGGAACCCGAGCACCACGATGAACGCCAGCTATGCAATATGGATCCCGAGAATGGCGATGATTAAGGAAAAACAGATAGCGATGGCTACTGGAATAGGTAAGTAAGACTCAGGTAAGAGTTAAGTAAGTAATAGACTGTGTTGTGTTTGTGTTTGTGTTTGTGTTTGTGTTTGTATTCTAACATTTTTGTTTATATTTTTATTTTCTAATATATTAATATTTTAATATTGTAGAATAAATTATACTCGCATACATATGCCATCGTCTATCAGAATAGGCGAAACCGAGCTGTCTTTTGTAAAAGAAAACGTATACAAAATAGAAACAAGTAAACTAATATTAGACTCTATCACCGATAATATGGAACAACGTAATATTGATGTCAATATAAGTATTCATACGTCAACCTCCGTGAAAAAAAGAGAACACTCACACTCACACTCACACGCCCACGCACACGGCAATATTGAAGCACAAATAAAAGCATCATCAGTGATGCCATTAACAAAATTTTTACTTAAGAAGGAAAACAAACACGGTGTATCATTTGACATAATTCTACACTTTATTGGTAATATAGGCAATCAATTGACTTTTTTAAAAAATCAGGGATTTTCTATTCCATTTTTTAGTTTAGAAGACATTATAGTAATCGACGAAATTGTTTTTGCATTTGTTAACAATGACAAGGTATTTAAAATGGAAAGTGACAGTATGTCAAGGCAAAGTAATACAATAACAATAGACTACCCTATACTATACGATGCGCACACATCATTTATTCCCCCAAATATAGGTTTTCGAGATAGTCATAGAAGCGAACACAGCGAACACAGCGAACACAGCAGTCGTGATCACGAAATGAAACTCCCGATACATATCCATTTTTCCGCGGCATTTTATAGTCTAGCTCAAATATGCGTCTATGTCTTTTTAAGGAAAAAAATAAAAACTGAAGAAGACTATGAAAAAGAAGCATCTCCTTTTATTTATACTTCATTATACTGGTGCCTTAAACGTTGTTTAGACAAAGATGAAAATAGAAGAATTCTTTTGTATGTGTAATTTATAAGAAAATTTATAAAATATAAATAACATATAGGAGAAAATGTCAATCGCTACTTTGAAAAGAAAAACAAATTTAGGCGGTAACCCTCGTAATGCTCCAATTTCAGGTGTAGGAACCACAGGGTTTGCTCTTAATGGAACCCTCCGTAATATTGGCGGTGTAGGACAATTTAGAATGGTTTCAAATGTTACAAGAACTCGATTCCGAGGTAATACACCCGTTGGGTGCGGTGGAAGTGGAGGCGCATACCCTATATACGTTTTTAATTCCGGCGACTGCTCTACAAACGACGGAAGCATTGTGAAAAAATCCACCAAAAATACGCAGGGTATGATAGATGAACGGTTTAAAGGTATTTTATATGGTACTTATCCCAATACGTGGGTAAAAGACGATGCAAATTCTTACCGTATTACAAAAACTCAAGGACAATATGTTGAAAATGTTACAAAGAAAGTCGGTTCTTGTAATTTTGCACCACCTTTATGCTGTAGCGTAACCAATAAATGTGACTGTCCGCAGGGCAAATATATATATATCGGCACCAAGAAGAAATTATTTTATCGCCCTACTACCAAAAATGTCGGCAATTTCACACCGCGCGGTGACACGGTTTCACAGAGCACATATATTACTGCGGGTGGTTTAGCCAAAGCAACGAATCTTCCTACTCCGGCGTGTATGCAGCATTACCCACCAATGTTGTCACATAATGGTTGTAGTAAAGATGTAGTAACATGGCAACAGGCGAAGGCTAATGGACTTCTTCCATCGAATTATATGAATTGCCCACCTTGTGAACCATCGGTGTGTGAAAAAATATGCAAAAATTAAAATAAATAATTTTACATAATTATACATAATTCTACATAATTCTACATAATTTCGTAGAACTTACATATAATAACACAGGCACAAATATACAATATATACAATATATATTTTATATACAATATATATAGGAAAAATCAAAAATGAAATTTGATTTTAATTTATTACTTAACCCTATTATTGCTATGACGATAATATGTATCGGATTGGTAATATATATCGTAGCGCTAGACGAAGAAGGGATGTTTTCAAAAAAATTCTTACATTTTGGTCCAGGAACGAATGCGTCAAATACTGCATCATTTATGGGCATAACTATAGATAACTGGAAAAAAACAATATCTGTATATGTTGTTTCATTTATTACGACGATACTATTAGTATATTACAATAGCGCTATATCGTTGTATGTACAAAGTTTTATAAGAAATCCTGCTGTTACGAAATTAGAATATAAAAAACCTCATTTGACGATATTTTTAGTTCTTGAAATTTTTATATTATTTATTTTAAATGTATTAAGTATTTTTACGATAATGACCTCCCAGTTTCAATTTATATTGCCCAGTTTATTTGCATATTTTTTAATTAGATTACCAACAAATCTTTCTTATTTAAATAAAAAAATATATTAATTCAAACCATAGTCTAATATTATTCACAGATTTAAATATATTTTATACCTTTAAATCTATTTTATACCTTTAAATCTATTTTATACCTTTAAATCTATTTTCTATTCCTATTCCTATTCCTATTCCTATTTTTGGTTTTAGTGCGAGTGTATCGTTTGCAACACACACGTTTCTGACTCTTGCGGCGACGCCTGCCACTACCACCACCATGCGGTGAACCTTCGCCTGGTGTATACATTGTCTCAGCACTGTCATTGGTTGATATAGACGACCGTGGCGAAAAATAGTCACCGCTATTTACACTAGATGAATCGCTTCTCAAGTCTATTAATCTTTGCAAAGATTCGCCCTCGTCACGATTCTGCCGCCGTGCTTCTAATGCACCACGCTTCTGTAAAACATGCTTTACTGCCGTCTTATGAAGTCTATGCTTATTTTTTCTTGTTCGCCTTTTTCGGGCATATGCCTCTGCGTCCGCCGCTTCACCAGCTTCACCAGCTTCACCAGCTTCAATGTCAATATCCGTCTCGTCTTCTTCGCTATGTGGCAGCTCCCTAGGTGTGAATAAAGGATTGTCTACCATTTGACGTATATCAAAATCCTCTGCAGCAACACCCATAGGAACTCTTCTGTAACGATGAGGTTCAAATGATGTAATAGGCCACGCGCTATTTAATACCTCTATTGCCTTTAATCTATTCGCCGTGTGTTTATGCATCTTCGCACCCTTAAATCGGTCCACCTCGCGTTTCTGTAATATAACATCCGACAACATCTCTTCTAATACATCCTGTGTTTGGGCTATTAAACGTGTAAACTTTCTCGGAACAATTCCGTATCTTGATAATTCATATAACTGCATTACCACGATTCTCTTCTGCAGCACCCATTTCTGTTCCTGATCCAATCCTTCACTCTCATACTCGGGAGATTCGGCAATTAATGAGGCACATAATAAGGCAGACTTCGAAAATTTAAACATCGTCGATTGCTCGAAATCGGTCAAATTATCCATAAAATCAACGGCTGCGGGGAATCTACTACTTGTCTGTGGAACAATGCGTCGCTCCACTAATAACTGCTGACTCCTTTGCTTTTGCTCTTTCTCCTTTGTTGAACGCGGCAGAAACTCTTCCAATTTAGATGCAGGACTGCCTGTCTTTTTTACGTGGTCACTACACTTTCTCACATTTTCTAATATGATAAATACATATTCCATTATTGACACTTTTACATCTAAATAAAAGTAGCACTCTTCGCGAGATACATCCACCATAGAAAAACGACTATAAAAACGGTCAATATCTTTATGATATGTAGTATATGTTATATCCACCAATTTTAATTTTACGCCATCCCCTACATCCAACGTGACTTTCACATTTTTTGACTCGAGAGATGTACCGCATATTCCATCGCCGCGTATAATAACATCCGCACATTTATGTATCGGCGAAGCTTCTCCTCCTTTTACCGATTCGGCATTTTTTTGATTAGCACGAAGACATAGTGTAATAAATGCACCAACTTGTTGCGCAAATATTTTTCTGGATTGGTCAAGAGTTCCGAATTGTTTTGCCAATATTAATAAATCGATATCGTCTGTTGTAACACCGGCTAAATCGCCTGATTTACCTAGAATATCTGCACATAAAAACAATCCGGTCTTGCCTTTCAATACTATTTTACATTTTCGCTCCATTAATTTACTTAACACGCCTACTGCCGTAAAACATATAAACATATCTGTGGACTGTTGTGGCGTTGCCTGATTTTTAAATAATTCGGTAACAAGTGGAAATGTTCTACGGTCTAATTCTGGTCTAGGTCTTTCATTTATTTTTGCCGTACTTAATACAAATTGTGCTAATTTGAGTGTATCATCAATGCCAAATATATGCCAAAAATCAGGAAGTAGTGATATTTCCGTGTTGTCCTGTAATGAATCTACTCTCTGTATTGGAAATAATTCTGGCCCATGGGCTCCTTGGGCAATAAAAGGCTGCTTCTGGTGTGGTTGTATTTGAGAATGCATATAAGGATTCATAAACATTTGCGTAGGCGGAGGCGGAGGCGGAGTCGGAGGCGGAAGCAAATACGCATTAGTATCAGTATTCATAAACATTTGCGCGTTACCCTGACCGTGAGCTCGGGCACGCTGTCGTGAACGCTGATGATGAGGTCGTGCTTGTGTATGTACTTCTACTTGTTCTTGATTATTCGGACAATTATGTATATTATGCCCCCTCAATCTACACCTCGGACAATAATTGCTAGCGGAGCTCATATTTATATTACAATATAATTACTTATAATTACTTATAATTACCGTAGATTTTATATTTCGAGCGTAATATAAAATATCAAAAATAATATAAAGTTAATTCGAGTATTCATATTATTACTGGCATCATAACATACCAGATTGGAGGAAAATGAGCGAAAATTACACTATTCGAAAACCAAAATATACTATGGATATGTTTATTATGAAGCATCCCGAACAGTCGACCGAAAAGTATGAAGAAATTGTAAAAATGTATAAAGAAAAAGTCCACGAGCATAATAAAAAAGTAGGTGAATCTAAATATCCTGACTCCGGATTCGACTTATTTGCGCCATATGATTACTCCGAACACGCATTCGGATACACAGATAATCGTATATCTTCTATCACATTTCGCGCGCCACTTGGTGTGAAATGTGCGATGGTTATGGTTACAGATATGGATACAGATATGGATAGTTATTCTGCTGATAATCTTGCACCCACGGTACCTGTTGGTTATTATTTATATCCTAGGTCTAGTATCGTTAAGACGCCTTTTCGGATGGCGAATTCGGTAGGTATTATTGATGCCGGATATAGGGGTGAATTAATGGCTGTGATTGATAATATAGACTCGGCGAATAATGATTTGAAAACGTGCCTTGAACGATACGCCCCGCCTATGTCACGAATGTTCCAAATTTGTTCGCCATCATTGGAGCCGTTTATGGTGCGAATTGTAGAACGCGAAGATGAGCTGGGTATTACGGAAAGAGGATGTGGCGGATTTGGATCCACGGGTGTATAGATTAAGTGCGTGATTTCCTTGTTTTCCGGGAAGAAGAAAAGAGACGCTTAAGGAGCGTTTTTGCTTTTTTGGCAATGACGTAGTAATAAGGTGCGCGATGTTTTTCGATGGTTCTGTCTCTAGCGCGACGTGTCATTTCTCGTGCGCGAATATATGCCGACATAATCCCGCCTTTGCTGCGCTTACAAGAGCCGGCATTACATATGGGGAATGATTTTTTGCTTCCGAGGAAACACTTTTTGCCACAACGCTTCAGTTGTAAAGTTCGTTGATGAGTGGTTGGATTATTACGACGCCAACTTTTATATGTTCTAAGAATCTGCTTTCTAGTCGCCATTTAGTATATAATATAAAATTATAATAACGATATATTATATATTTACTATTTATTATAGTATATTTATTATTATTATTATTTAAATGCCTGGAACAGCTAAACATAAACATACACATAAACCTACACATACACATAATACATCTCAACGTACGCCTAGAAAATCTACACAGACACCTACACAGATAACTACACCGCGTTATGTAAAACCTGCACGTACAGCAAAGGGTATTAGATTAAATGTCGATGCACGTCAAAAGCAGGCTGAAATTAAAAAGTGGGCAGATGCAGCAGCAGAGGCAGAGGCAGCAGCAGCAGCAGCAGAGGCAGAGGCTGCGAGGCGGGTAGCAGAGGCAGAGGCTGCGAGGCGGGCAGCAGAGGCAGAGGCAGAGGCAGCAGAGGCAGAGGCTGCGAGGCGGGCAGCAACAGCAAAAGCCGTAGATGCAGCAGATACTAAAGAGAAAACAAGATGGGTGAAAGATTATAAAAAAGAAAAAGAATTAGAAGATAGTAAAGCAAAAAATCTTATTACAACGATTGCAGAAATAGAAACATTTCAAACTGTTGAGAAAAAATTGGCAAAACCAAATTTAGAACAGGACAAGAAAAAGGAAGAAAAATTACAACAAATAACAAAAAAAATAACAAAAAAAATAACAGCTAAAACTAACCCTACGCTTGTATCAAAAATAATACCATTTCTAGGCTATAATGAGAAAGACATCCACGCATTTATAGAACAAAATATTCCAAGTGATGCGGTTAGTTTATTATCAAGTTGTCAAACGCTTAGTGATTCAGATATAAGTTCTATTGCTATGTTTATTATTCAAAAATATATAGCATTAGTAATAAACGATCCGCGTGATGACATAGGTAACGACCCACAATATACTAAAGTTGGAATAGCAGGTGGTGCAAGAAACGCGATGTTATCGTGTATACCTGTGTGCAATGCTGATGCTGTGCCCGCAGGGTGTTGTGTGTTAAGTAGAGATTTTCCACATATATCAAGAGCGGTTTTTGCAGACGGTCTCCCTCAACGAAGAGCATATGTTACTGCCAATCCAGATATAGTCGGAATGATGCGCGAGTGTAGAGTTCTTCATACACCCCAATCATCGAGTGACCCAATGGGCGCGGATGATTCTACACATCCACCTGCACCTGCACCTGCACCTGCACCTGCACCTGCACCTTTTCCAGGAGATGGGGGTGCCGATCAACCCTTTCCAAGTGTACTTATCGGAGGTGAAATATTATACACCATTGGTCCTATTTTAATTAACGATGCCTTATTTGGTCGCCCATTAATTATGGTAAGAATACATAACTATAAAACGCGCAGATTCCCTAACGGTATATATTTTTGGACATACCCATCATTTAGTGAAGGCGGATTAAATCGTGCTTATTTTACTATTGATGGTGGACAAATTATGAAAGGCCCAGATTATACACTAACTACATTTATTATTGAACTTTTACAAGTTATCATAAATAAGTATTACACTGAGCATTGTTTTAGTAAAGAAGCTGCGGGAAATTTTCGCCCACAACTATTACGTAATATACGTGAGCTAGTATGTTTTTTTGGCGAAATGATACACCTTCAGGACCAATATCCGTGGGATATTATAGCTGGGCTAGGTCCAGACCATCGTCCACCAAACCCTATACCTACCAAAGGTTTTAATCGCCATTGTTACGTTTTTCACCCAACATCATTGAACACAGACACGATGAATAGATACCTTAATTATGGTGTTGAAGGGTTGATAGATCTTATTACTAGATGTACCGAAGTACCTGCGACACATGCGACATCCACGAAACCTGCAACACTTTATATACCAGCAACACCTCTACCACTCAGATGCCGACTGTTAGCCGAACAATTTATTAGAATGAAAGAAGGAACAGTGTCGCAAGGAGAAGACTATGTCAAAGGAAAAGGTGCACCTTTTCGATGGTCTATTACAACAGTAACATCTTTATTAAAAGAATCATTATTTGGTGGTGCAGATTCTAGAATTCTCCTAAGTAGTTCTGAGCAACTATTTTCTAGATGGAGTGATGCTGATATTGTACAGGGTCCTAATTGTATACGTGGTTTTCCATCACTAATTGCGTGTGTCGTATCTGGAGGCGGAACTAATACTCTTGAAATGGCGTGTAATTTATTAGTGGATTATCTAGCACCGCGCGAAATCGTAAAAAGAATTATTCCATTTCGAGTAGTTAATCCTGTTAGTACTTTAGATAAAGAAGCAAGTAAAACAGTAGCCCCAACACCACCAATGTTGCGTTCCCATCGCGTTTTAGATGGTCCTGAACAGTCGTTTATATCACTTGATTTTAGGGAGTTGGTAGCGAAACTATCATCAGCCCATAGAATGTCTTCTCGTGATAAATATGAAAAAATGTTCGTTTCCTTACCAATTTCTATACAAGAGACTATATTGAAAATATCTATAATTTTTCAACAAAATAAGGGTCCTATGGACGAGTCTAACACCGATTTACATATTTGTTTAAAAGCATTACTCGATAATCCACATGTTACTTCCATAGAATCAACACTTGACGAATTAAAAGTACATATATTAAAACCGGTTTTTGAAAACAATGGTTCTGTAATGTCCCATAGTGTTTTAGATAGACTAAGAAAAATAGCAGAGTTAAGTGCATACCGATATGCATTAGTATCGGGGATTTTTGAACAGTATTTAGGTATACCTACTTTTCCAATGGCGCTTGTAACTAATCCAATCAATCATTTGGTTGGAAGCGCGCGTGTAAGCTGTTCCTTTTTAAATGAATTCGGACAATATGTGGATGTTGAGACATTGGGTCATCAAGCAGGTAGTTATGATTTTTCAGAAGTGTTTAGACATCCGAATTTTAACCCTTATATATTTTCATTAACGCGTAAAAGTTTTACATTCCCCAAAACCACATTAGACCAATTTACATTTCTAAGTACCCCACCCAATGTTAACGATATTCCAGGTTTGGCTACTATTCCTGTAAAAGTTCATACAAAAATGTTTCTGATTCGTTTAGTATTTACTACTATTCAAGGTGCAATTCAAGTTGTGATTTGTGTGTCTTCGACAGTATGTATAGCAACACCGAGAGTGATAATAACAGACCCTGTTACAAACAAAAAAATTTATACAAACGATACTTCGTATCCTTCTTTTGGCGTGGATACTCAGTTCAATGTTGTACTTATGGGGCCTGTTGACGGAGCGCCGGGCCCGGAACCTCACGTATTGGAAACTATAATAGGAACATTACATAAATATTTATCATTGGGGTGCATGGGTTGTTCAAAAAAAGCAAATTATACTATTTTTTCGGGGTTTTCTCAGATAGGTATTATAGAACGATTTTTACTAAGATTAATTATGGAGTGTTACACATATGGGACGGAATATATATCGGTGTTTAACAGCTGCAAAGATATAATAATGAAACATATTGGGGGCGTTTTTGCGAATAATGGTACTAATGGTATTACGGATGCAATTGTGGCTATGTGGAAATGGGATGAATTTTTTCAAGGAAATCCTCACCTAAATCACCAAGTAAAAGAAAAACTTAAGAGAAATAGAGAATGTATGCATAAATGTGTAGAAGCACTATTTGACCCTATGTTAGGTGCTTTAGACGGTGCTAAGGTTACTGAAGCTTATAACCCCGATGATGTTCCTAGCGCTACAGTTACAAATTGGGATTCATCTCAGGGTTCATCTCTCAGTCAAACATCTAGTGATACGTCTAGTGATGCATCTAGTACAGGACCTCAAAGGTTTCCTTCTGGTATGTCTCACGACTCAGACTTGTCTTATGTTCCTCCAAACGGTAGTCAAGGAAGTAGAATGAGTGATAGAGATAGTCAATCTAGTTTAACGAGTGATAGATCGAGGTCGTTATCACCCAATCCCGTATTACCAACAACGGGAATGGATGCAATCGGAGGTGGTTCCTCAATTAAAAAAACGCGTAAGTATAGAATCAAACACAAATCAAACAATAATAGGCGTAAGCGAACACGTAAAAATATGAAGAGAAATATGAAGAGAAATATGAAGAGAAATATAAAGAGAACTATTACAAATAAAAAATCACGTTTTAATATGAATACCAGAAAAATAAAAAATAGGAGATTCTATAAGAATAAATGATAAATTTAGAAAGTATTAATATTGTAATATGTTCTATCTATAAAATTGAAAAATAAAAATATATAAATAACAAATATACAAATAACAATAACAATAACATATAACTGTTTAAAAAAACAACTATATATTATACAAAATGCCATTTTACGCAGTTCATAAAGGAAAACAACGCGGAATATATACCGACTGGAATGAATGTAAGCAGCATATTTTTGGCGTAAGGCATCCTATTTTTAAGAAGTTCGCTACGAAAGAAGAAGCCGAACATTTTCTGATCCACGGGTTCGGTACCAAGACCAACCAGTCGATGATGGATACTCTTGGAAAAAGCAATGATACGCCACTCGCGGGAGATAATGCGAAAATCGATGTAATAAATGAAAATAATGAAAATGGGGGAAGTGAGGGGAGCGTGGAAAGTATTAATGTACCACCAAAAAAGCATATCGTTCATATATTTACAGATGGTTCTCTTATTCGTAAAAAAAGTAAAAAAGGGGTTGCACGTCTATTATGTGGTTATGGAATATATATTCCTGCTTATGGTCTAATGGAAGAATTACGATATGCTGGAACAATCCGTGACAATAAGACAAATAATCGGGGTGAATTAAAAGCAATTATTGATGGGCTGAATTATATAGTATCTTGTATTGATGATACGATGGTGGATACGGCGGTGGATACGGCGGTGGCAGCGACACCTGATGCAGAATTCCCGCACAAAAACGATAAATTAAAAGAAACACAAATCATATTATATACCGATTCATCTTATTCGAAGCTCATATTGGGAGACACCGGTGTCAAATATAGGAAAGCGGGTTATCTCGTTTCTAAAAAGAGCGGCGAGGAAGTGAAGAATGCCGATATGGTTCAAGAAATAATGGAAATCCGTGACAGAATCGCAGCATACGGTATGGAGTTGGTTGTGAAGCACGTTTATGCGCATACAAATCTCGATACTTTTGAAGCAAATGGGAACCGGTTAGCCGACGAGTATGCGAACATAGGTGCAAATCGACCTTAATGATGTCGTTACACCAAAAAAAGGTTTATTATATGCGGAGTGCATACACGATTACACGATTACACGTTTAATACTTCATCCGCAAATATCCTTTTTTTGTTCTGAACATTGGCCGTGTAAGTCTCGATTGTGTCGATATCGATACACTGTGTGACGGCGGCATCGACGGCGGCATCGGGATAATATTTAAACGGCTCCATAATGAATCGATACACAGCGACGGGGTCTTTCTGTCCGAAACGATGACACCGTGCGATTGCCTGGTCTTCTACTGACGGATTCCAGTCTGGGCTAACAAAGTATACCTCGGAGAATTGCTGAAGATTCAGGCCTTCACAGCAGGTTTGGATTTGTAAAATGAGCACATCGACGCCAGCATCAGGTGCAAGAATAATACGGCGTTCGCTTTCCTTAGTTCGCCCATCCAAGTATCGCACATTTAGCTCCGGCGAGTCTTCAAGTATGCGCTCCTGTATGTAGTCTATTTCCCCCCTGAAATGGCAAAACACAATTTTACGTTTGCCGTTGCATTTGTTCGTAATAATCGTCTCGACGACTTTGGAAATCTTGCTGCAATAATTCAAGTCTTCTATGGGCGGCATTTGTGGAATAGAGCGCCTACACGTCAAGCGAGGATAAATACACGACTGTTTCGCTTGAAGCATACGACCTATTTTTGCAACAGATGGCTCGGGGAACCAGCGTGGAGCCGCATCGCGGTCAATATCTGGGAGGGCTGGGACTGGGTTGGTGGTAGGTGCTGCTGTGGCTGCTGCGTCCTCTACAACCGCTGGCATCAAGCACGCTATTCCGCTATGCAAGCTACGCGATAATAGCATTTCCGAGCGGCTTTCCCATTTTACGCTGACAGTATGTGTGGTCAGTGGTGGAAGTGTAAGACCGACGCTTTTCTTGGTACGCTTAAGCACGAAAGATGTGACGATTTCGCGAATATTATCCTTGTTGGCATAGTACGACGCTTCAATCCCAAGAAGCGCGCATAACGAATAGAAGTCGTGAATCGAGTTTTGGATTGGCGTTCCAGTAACAAACCAGCGAATCTTCGCTTTCAAGGTGGCAACGCTTCTAAATATTTGCGTATTTTTGCTACGTACGTGATGCGCCTCGTCGAAAATGACGCGGTCCCACACGAGACCATAGAGGCGATTCTTCGGTGTATATGAGTTGTGGATGGGGTCGGAGATGGGGTGTGTTGTAGTCGATACACTTATATCGCGGCGAATCATATGCCCGTATGTCGTAATAACGACGTGTGCTTTTGCCAGTGCTTCATCTGTGATTTTTCGCTTTTCAGGGCCATAATAAACGAGCGCTTTATGTCCTGCATTTTTGAGGATTTGTTGCTCCCATTGTTTCACGAGAGCTACAGGCAATACGACCAATGTTCGCTCCTTGAAGTTCGCAATAATAAGACCAATCATCATTATTGTTTTTCCGAGCCCCATCTCATCGGCGACAATACCTCCGCGGATACACGTCTGAAACGGCAATGCCGGTGGCGAAATCTCATTGCGAAGACAAAACCTGATTCCTTCTGTTTGATACTCCTTTTTTTCAAGGTTTGCTGCTGTGAGAAAGTCGTGAAAATATGAAACCGACTTACCTATTTTCTTTTCGTATTTCGGAGCGGAGATGCGCGTTTGTTCCGTCTCGGAAGGTTGTGTGGCGCCACGTGATGTATCCATAAATAATTGATAAAGTTATCTACCAATTATTTTATCGTTATTTTCCATTTCAATTTCCCGAAATAGTATATTACCTATATTGCCTATATTGTCTAGTGAAAAGTAAGCAGATATGTGAATTTATTCAGGTCGCCTAATATTTCATCACGTATATTAAGCAAATCAGAATTTGCGGGATTTTTAAAATATGGAGCATTTGACATATTCACTAAATACGATTTAAATATCTCGATGCAGTGCTTGAATATTTTAACATTTGTATAATCATAAAAAGGGATATGTTTTACCGATGATAGATTAAACCGTTTTCCTGTTTTACCGAGCATCGTTTCCATAAATTCATCTATGCGTCCATTTAAACTCTCATATAATTCATCAGTGGCTTTATGTTCAGGATAGCTTAGTGTTTTCCAGTGATATACCTTGATAATATTTAAAAATTCGATGAATTTCATAACGAGTTCATTTTCGCTATATTTAGTTTTATTATTACGCGAAGACGCAGATTTTCGGTTCATATTTTTGCGTGTTTTGTTTGCCATTTAGCGTCGACAAAGGATGGTAATAGGGATATATTATATAGTATGTAAATATAATTTATATTTATTTTGATTTTTGATTTTTGGGTATGATTGATTGGGGATTTCTTGAAACGGAAAATTGAAATGTCATTGGAATGTAAAATCGAATACAGTGAACTTCCAATACACAAACTCGAACATCAAATGTCGTCCTCGTCCTCGTCCTCGTCCTCTCGTGCCTCTACTTCCTACACCTATGGTATCCCCGGTTCTCAAGTCACTATCAATCGCGACAAGAGCGGAAATCATTCTTTGATTCTGTCACGCGGCAGTTCCAAGACTTCTTCCAGCGTTCCCGTCGGCACCCGCAAATTTTCCAATGGATGGATCGGTCCTGCCGATATGCCGTTCTGCAAGGTGTGCTATGATGCCGGTATGCCTGTGGCTGATTACACCGACCACTTTGTCAAAGACCAGCCCGGTCCTAACGGAAAAGTCGTTTGCCCCACGCTTTTGGCACAGAAGTGTCTGAATTGTGGTGTCCCAGGCCATACAACAAACTACTGCCCTGAAAAGCTTCGTGGTGAAAGGGAGAGTTCTGAACGCTACCGTGAAGAACGCGAGCAAACCAAGAAATCGGTTGCAGCTGGTAAATCCTGGGAAACTGTCGGACAAAAAGGTACGTCGTCGTCGTCGTCGTCGTCGTCAATGAAACCAAGACCCCGAATCGAAGATATGGATGCCAACACAAAGCCGAAATCTGCTGCCCGTGTCATCGCCACCCCACCACCACCACGCAAAACATACGGAGGATCATTTGGATTGCTCAGTGTCGACGACGATTCGTCATCCGACGATGAAATGCGAAACACTCCCGCAGGTGCCCCCAAACCCGTTCATACAAAATGCCCCATTTTGACAGGTCCACCTCCCGCTGTTGAGCCTACCAAACCGCTCACCTGGGCTCAACGTGCCGCTGCGGCTGCTCAAAAACAAGCCCCGCGCCCTGTCACTGTTGCAGCGCCTCTCACAGATACCCGATTCCAACTTCACGCATTATGTGAGCGGGTAGAGATGGACAAGCGCGCCATCGCGGCACCCAAAAGAGCCGCTGCAGCAGCCGTCGCCGTCGCCAGTGAGAGTTCCAGGAAGCGGAAACAAGAATCTGCGATGGTTCCTGCCTAAATCGGTCGCAATATGTTGTTTCAATATAGGTAAGTACAATGCGCGCTATGTGATGTATATATGTTCTAACACTTTTTATTTTTTACATTTTTATTACAATTAATAAGTCGCTAAACTAAATTGTAATAAAATATTATATTAACTTATTAAAAAAATCATAGTCTATCTTGTTATACATAAACAAATAATCATTCATATTTTGGTTAATTGGATTTCCATTTGTATCTACAATTATATTTAAACTTCTTCTAATAGTGTTATCATCTTTAACTAATTTATTTTCAGGTAAAAGATAAAAAATCATTTTATTTGGAAAATGAAGCCAATATAAGTCATTGTCTCCTACACTATAAGGTTTAAATTTAGAAACACCATTTATAGAACCATTTCTTTTACACAAACTAAAAAATATTTTATTACTATTTTTACAATGTGTTCCAACTTTTTCTTGAACTTTTTTATTATTTATAAGAAAATCGTAATGTAGATAATTCGACACATCTACAAAATTACATTTTACATGATGTATTCTTAATTTTTTAAATTCCATTTCGATTTTACCATTTATACATAATGGTTCATTAGACTCTTCATAACTCGATAAACTAAAACTATCAAAATATATTTTTAATTTTTCACAAACATTTTCTTTCTTTATTTCATTGTCGGAGTATTTTGATTTATTATATCCAATAGATATTTTAGATAACTTCATAGCATTACCATTAAATAACCACATTTTTTTATCTTCCCAACAAAAACATAATATTAAACAATCTTTATAGTAACATTTTCTACTATTATTAAAACTATATGTTTTTAAACATTTTAAAGTTGTTTTTACTTGTATTTTTAACCACAAGTCATTTATTTGATTTATAGGTTTTATTATTAAATCAGACAAACATCCTTCATGTGTTTTTTTACAAATATATTTTGTCTTAATAATATCTATAAAATAATCTATACATCTTTCTTCATTTAACTGTCTAACAGATTGTCCTGTTTCTGTTTTTGAAGCATCACCTAAATGTTTTTCTGTATTTAATTTTGTTCTACATAAAGGACATATAATTCCTGTATTCCTAGATTTAAAAATATTAAAATGAACCTCGTTTTCATGCTCACAAGAAGCAATATATTTTAATTTTGGTATTTTTTTTGTTTTAGATAATAATATATATTCTTCTTTATTGGTTAATAAGTAACAGTTTTTACTTTTAAAATAGTTAAAAATTTCTTCATATAGCATTAATAAATATGTGTAATAAAATAAAGTATCTATAATGTTTATTACAATTAACTTTAAATTGTAATAAAATAATAATATCATCGTCCCTGGAAGGATTCGAACCTCCGTTGAACGGTTAACAGCCGTCAGTACTAACCACTATACTACAAGGACATAACAAAAAACACTACTTTTTTCAAATATCTTGAATCCCACAACCTTTGCACCCCTGGAGGGACTTGAACCCTCGACCCCAGGATTAGAAGTCCTGTGCGCTATCCAACTGCGCTACAAGGGCAAAATATTACATAATCGTGGTACCCAATATACCTTTATACTATTTTTATATATTTTAAACGCATCCCGACTCTCACCCCGATATAATATATTTGAATGTCTTTAAGTTTGTTTTTTCTTAATTGTTTAATGATTTATTTTGCCGATGTCAATGTCAATGTCAAATATATAGAAAGCCCGTCAACAAGTAGACCACCTATACTGAAAATGATGAGGAAATAATCAAAAATAGATTTTACAGGATTTAATAACATAACATATAGTATAAAAAGAAAACAGAAGAAGGCAATAAAGTCGCCAGATTTGGGGATTTTTTGTAGGAATGTGCGTAGGGACATTTTCGTGTCGGAGTATTTATATTATATTAATAATAAAATTGATATGATATTTGTTGTTTGGTACTAAAATATAACATTATATCTTTACAATGGCGTACATATATCGCATACTTAATAAACTTACAAAAAAATGTTACATTGGTGAAACAAAATGTATAGATGTTTCTAGAAGATGGAATCAACATAAACAAACAATAGAAATAAATAAAGGTTGTCCAGCTTTAAGGGATGCTGTTAAAAAATATGGGATTGATAATTTTGAATTTAGTGTATTGATTATTTGCTTTGATGATGAAAGATTTAAATATGAAATAGAGTATATAAAAAAATATAATAGTGTTGTTCCTAATGGTTATAATTTAACAAATGGTGGTGAAGGTGGCGGGTTTCAAGGAAAAACACATACCGAAGAAGTTAAAAATGGTATTAAAAATAAATTAAAACAAAAATTTATCGATAATCCTGAATTGAAAGAACAAATGTCGGAAAGAAACAAAATAGTTATGAGCAATCCCGAAGTAAGAGATAAGATAAAAAATGGTATTTTAAATTCGGAAAAGTGGAAAAAGGTAGTTGAAAATATGAGAAACGGTAATCATAAAAATAGTAAACATAGCGAAGAAATTAAAAATAAAATTAGCGAAAGTTTGAAAAAATATCACGCAAATAATGTAAAAATTTCTAAGAATACAAATTTTCAAAGAGATAATAAATTAGGAAAAAAGATTAAACAATATGATATGAATAATAATTTATTAAATGAATATACAAGCATAAGCGACGCATCTAGGAAAACTTCTATTCAAAGAAAAATAATTTCATTATACTTAAGAGGAAAAACTAATATAGCGGGGGGATTTATATGGAAATATGCTTGATTAATTTACTACATAATAGGGTTACGTGTTGGAATAAAAATTAATAATAACCCGAAAGTTATTATTAATATAAAGATTTGCGCGAAGCAGGGTTCGAACCTGCGCTCCCTGGGGAACATCTGCTTAAAAGATGCGTCTTAAGACCACTCGACCATTCGCGCTAAAACATTTAAAAAAATATACTGCTCCTTGCGGGGTTCGAACCCGCGACCCCGGGCTCATAAGACCCGTGCTCTAAAACCACTGAGCTAAAGGAGCCTCAGAACCATACTATATTTCGTGTCATTTTGTTTTACAATTTTTACTTGGTTTTGTTTTTATTATAGGAGTTAATGTTAAGGTTAGAGTGCATGAGATAATGTGTGAGAGAGTGAATAACATCACAGCATTTGTGATGTTGTGCGCCGCGTTGCTACCAACTCTGTTGTTGTCAAACTAATAATGCTCGATTTTTTTGGTTTGCTGTAAGTTGGTAATGTACCTGTAAAAATAAAGATAAATATAAAGATAAATATAAAAGTGTTAGTAAATACCACCCGCCGGTTTCGATCCAGCGCCGTCTTAATAATGAATAAAGAAAACCATTCGATTGTCCGGACATTACTGTCAAAAAGGTATCAAACGGGGGTTACGTCCGCCAAGGAAGTGGTCTGTAGTTGTTTGTTTGTTTGTTGCGGGTGGTGTCGCCCATATCGAAATCCCCACCACCCAAAGGTTTCATCGCCATAGTTTTAATTTAAAGATAACCCACAGATGTTCGTACCGGCCCTATGAGCTCGCGGTCAATATATATATCTATGGGAATGTTTTGCTATCTGCCCCGCGCTCGCAAATAGCTGTCTCATCCATATGTTACTTAATTCCATTTTCGTTACAATGATAACTTCATTTAGTGTGCGTGTATGTGTGTGTGTGATTATGTTATAATGCGCCTGAAAAGAGTCCCATTTTATCCACTAAGATGACGCATTAATACAGTGAACCTTAGATAAATCGTCCCCATCCATAAGGGATAGTACCCTAACTTCTCTTGAAAACAGATTATACACACTTTGAGAATAATTGAAACTACTTGCATAGAATATTTTACATATTTCAATGAGTCCATACCCACTCTGTTTATAGCGTCACTGAGCCTGACTATGTCATTGGATTGTTTGATGAATTGTGCTAGTGCCTCGAAGCACCGATGCAAATGATGAATAATACCGGCAACTCGTTTCGATCGAGTGACCTCAGGGTTATGAGCCCTGCGCGCTGCCGCTGCGCCATGCCGGTAAAGAGTTTGGAATATTGTTAGATTAGAGTCAATCAACTATGACTGGTTGCTTCTTTAAAGCAACCGAAAGATAGAATACCGCCTGTGGGTTTTGATCCGACGACCTCCAAGTTATGAGCCTGGCGCTCTGCCCCTGAGCTAAGGCGGTGAAATGTTTGTTTGTGGGTGTGCGTGTATGACGCAAGGGTCGTTTCTGAAAAAACAACCAAAGAGGAAAATACCGGCGACAGGTTTCGATCCTGTGACCTTCCGCTTATAAGGCGATAACCATTCACAAAACAGACTAAAAAGTCAAGGAGATAGCAAACGATGTTTTGAGACGCTCTGCCGCTGAGCTACACCGGTACGTGGTTTTGGGTCTTGGTCTGGAACTGGGTGCTCTAAGTGTCTTAAACACTGGTGCGATTTGATGAATATTACCGGTGACCCGTTTCGATCAGGTGTCCTCGGAGTTATGAGCCCCGCGCGCTTCCTCTGCGCCACACCGGTAATGTGTGTTGATGTGGATGAGTATTTCCATTGCAAACTACTCATTCACATATACATATAGTTGGATGGCTTTAAGTAGTTTTGGAGAATATATATTATAACAATAAAACTACTTAAAGGTCGCCAGTGTTATACTGGAAATATACACAAACATTCACAACCATTCACAACCATATTCGCAGATGGATGCACCCGTCGCTGTAGACCCTATTGTACAACTTATGGCCGATTTTATGAACTACTTTTCGGTATCTTTATATGAAAGCGAATTTACGAAAAATCACGAAGATTCGTACGCGACACTTCATTCCATATATGATAAGGTGGCGTTGACACCTTCGGTGCCGCCATCTTTAAACGACTCTGACCAATTTTATAATAATATCGTTTATCTCGCCAATGTTACCTATACCGATGACCCTGATTACTACACTTATAAACGCACTCTGCGCAAATATATTATTGGGCTGAAATTGCCAAGTTCCTGAAACAGGGATACGAGATATGGGATACGAGATATGGGATACGGGATACGCAAATATATTTATATCCATTACCTTCATTATTTTTGGCCTTCGTCGCCTTTTTTGCACTCACAGCCTATTATGTTTGTGCTTTTTTTACCATCGTGATATAATTCAGGCTTTTCTCCTCTTGATTCTTTAATATCGGTTTTATATTCTAGTAATGTTTTTACTTTTTTATCAAAAATATCAATGATATGGAACATAACATTTATATACTATATATACATTTTTATATTATGTTTAAATAAATTTAATATATTAAATGATAAAAGCGGTATAATATATTATAGAATATTATATAATTATAGAAATATCAAATGTATAAAACAGGAGAATCGGGAGAATCGGGAGAATCGGGAGAATCGGGAGAATCGGGAGAATCGGGAGAATCGGGAGAATCGAGAGAATCGGGAGAAACAGGGGAAATGATTCCTTTAATGACACACCCTCTCAAAACAGGCGACCTTCTTATTTGCGACGACCTTCAATACGGCTCGTGGGGTGTTTTCAGTTGGTTCATTAAATTTATGACAAAAAGCGATTTCTCACACGTCGGTATGATTGTCGTCGACCCCGAATTCACAATTACGCCACTGAAGGGCACATTTGTATGGACTTCAGGAATATCTGATGTACCCGACCCTGATGATAATACCAAAAAATTCGGTGTTCAATTGATACCATATGACCATTTCGTACAAACATATGGCGGTAAAATATATTCGCGCAGAATACTTTTCGACTCTGATGATGAATATAACAGAATTTTTAATAATGATACTCTCAAAGAAATACATCGCGTAGTTTATGATAAACCATACGATATGGTGATAACCGACTGGATTGAAGCATACTGTAAAAAAGACCGGCATCCGCAAAAAACATCGCGCTTCTTTTGTAGTGCGCTTATCGGATACATATATACGAAATTGACGCTTCTTGATACCACGATTGATTGGAGTATACTATACCCGAACTACTTTTCAACCGAAAATAAAACCTTTGCTATGCTTCATAATGCTACGCTCACAAAAGAACACGAGATTTTATGATGGCGTCGGGATTATAATATTTAGTATTAATATACATACATATATATATATACATATACACATATATACATATACACACATATCGATGTCGAAAACTGAAAAGGTTCGCAAAGGTCCATCCGAAAGTGCTACAAAATTCAGTATCGGGTTTGTCAAAAAGGGCAATGATGGAAATATGTGGAAGATTGTCGCAACCGCCGCTGGGGTTCATAGATGGGGCAAGGTTTCGGGGGCTTCTAGGGCGCGGACGTCAAAACATAATAAAACGGTCAAGAATGTTCAGAATAATGATAACGACAAGAATATCGATAATGTTTCACTTGATGAACTTAAGAAACTCGCCAAAAAACATAATGTATTAAGTTCAGGAAAATCTAAAGGGGCGCTTGCATTACTATTATTTAATATTAGAGCGACTGGATTATCTACCGAAGAATTGAAAAAAATTGTCGATTTGCTCCCCAGTAAAGACAAAAGAAAGGCGAAAGAAATGATCGCCAAACAAATGGGAAATAAGATAACCGACTACAGAGGTCTATGGCGACCGGCACCAAAACCAGTTGATAAAATGACGCGCACTGAAATAATAAATAATCTGCGAAAATTTAGAGATGCGTGGGAGCACGAACAAGGGAGAAATCAAGGTTTGTCTGATGAAATAATGGCCGACGAATCAGATACAAATTTGCGTGAACGATTGAGCTGGTATTTTAGCGATACAGCTAAAAATCAGGCGGCAAATTGGATTCGCTATAACCAGGAGGGAGGCGGTGGCGTTAGAGACACATCAACACACTCCGCGAATACCCCGTTTAAAATGACTGATTATGCTGCTGGTGTTTATAACGGTTTCAAAAATCGTGATAAAATAAAAATTGTAAAGGTTGTAAAAGGACAAGCCGCGTTAGATGGGATTCGCAAAGTATTTTTTGGAGATGATAAAGTCAAAGCAGACAACTGGCAGAAAAAACTTAAATGGTCATCCCACGATATTGCCGAGTCTATATTTTTTATTTATGAGCGAAAGATGAGAAAAAATACCGAAAAAATATGTAAATTTGTTATTGGTCGCAAGGGCAATGGTTCCGTTTTAGGGCAAGTTATTTAACAAAACACATTCCCTATTGTTAGAGCACCTGCAAGTCCAAGTAGTGCACCGAAATGATAGTTATATTGCATTAGCTTATATACGTGTAACCAGGCTTTCTTCTGTGTGTCGCCGTCGATATGGAGTATCATCCAGTCACTCTTCGGCGCCAACATATAGTAAAAATAGTTTATTGTTAGCGTGATTGCTCCTACAATACATACCGTAGAAGTACGATTGAGTCGGCGTGAACCTGCCCTTGATGTATGATTCCACGCTAAAAATATGAAAGACGCAATTAATCCTAAACCAAAACCTACGAAATAAATATGACGACGTTCGTTTGTGATTTTTTGGTATATCGCTGCCTGCTGTGGTGTTAAAAGGCGCGTAAAATTTTGTATCGCGTTTGTTTTATCAGAGCCATACATTGTGAAAATCATCGCGACAATAAAAATTGTGGCAACTACGCAACTCGTTGAGCATACCATCATATCCTATCCTATCTTATAAAATGTTATATATTATATAATATAAAATTTTATTATTTAGGTATAAATAATTGTATAATATGGTTATTTTGTCTTATTTTTTGATGTTATTTTTGATGTCATATATTTAGGTTATTTTACGAAATATTTGAATATTTTATTTTAATTATTTTAATTATTTTAATTATTTTAATTATTTTAATTATTTTAAATAAATAATTATTATATAGTATATATCATATAGTATATAACATACAATGAACTTTTTATTTCCGGTAAACTCTCGAAGCGAGAATTCTAGAGTTTCAAATATAAATGCAAAAATGCATGCAAAAATGCATTATATTCGAAAAACTCCAGCTGTTACCACACCCCCACTGGTTACTGCAGCCCCAGCGGTTACGGTCGTATCTTCAACTAAAAAAGACAGTAGCATTATTAATAAAATTATAAAAGCAGTAGTTTCCAAATAGTTATTTCCAAATAGTTATAACCTAAGAAATAATTCTTACTAATTTTTTAATGTTTTAGTAACAGTTATTTAAGTAAATATATTATTTAACAAATTTATTATATTATAATATATTATAATAAATGACTAGTGTACAGTTTACGAATTATACAACCGGTGTTCCCGTTGATTTTATATCCTGCGTGGTCTATGACAGGTTAGACCGTCTTAGTATTGAAGTTACGCTTCAAAACGACTACCCTGTTACATATTATCAGAATGATAGTATGTATGTCACAATCGACACAAAACTGCATGGCGATTACTCTACTTTACAAGTATACAACCAGAATATTGCTGACATTTTACTTGCTAACAATAATTCAGGTAAGATTGAGATAATAGCGACAATCCCAGATATTAGTAATATACTTACAGGACTTAATGCCCAGGATGAAGTCAATTTAAAAGCATTATCAGCACAATCTATTAACAGTGGTACACTTCAATATCCTTTTTCGGAGGGTGTTGAGTTTATTGTTAAAATATATATTACGCTTAGTAATACTAAATATTTTGCTCGTTGTCCTCAATTTTCATATATATCAGTATTACCCACATTCAGTGATTTCAATATTAAGCAGAGTCTCGATAGTTCTGCATTATTAATTACAGGCTTAAATGTAGTTGACTGTAATGATGTAAAACATTTTCCGGAATCACTCCAAATTATAGGAGATGTAATACAACAACTTACCGAACTCAATAATGACTCAGATGTTGTAATAGGTACTCTTAGTCTAGATAACGCTAATAATACTAATAATTATAATAGTACTGAGAGCACTATGGTTCCATTGAATGCTAATAATGTACCAATTGCGAATAATGGTGTTGTACCGTTAACAACTAGTAGTTATAATATACCTACCCAACTTAACGCATCTAGTGGTATTTCATATAATAAGACTAATAAAGATGTATTAGTATATAGTATAGGTCATTCCAGGAGCCCAGTAGTGTTGAACTATAATTCGCGTGCCACTAATATTCTGCATTTACGCGCACCTGTAAGTATTGCTGGCGTAGTACCACACGATGCCATAAATAATTACGGCGCATCTGATAGTACAAATATGCCTCTTATGACAGTTACTTTGAATACGGATTGGACCAGTTATGAACCCACTAATGTTACATTTACTTTGGTTACCGTCGTCAATGGTATCGCCTCCGCGGCAACCTGGATATTTAGTACTTCTACTCCTTTTCCCTACTCGTCAAATGGAATTTATAATATAAACCTTGACCAAATGATTTACATCGGAACCTCTGACTCTAGCGATAGTGCAACTCACAAATTAGATAACAACCCTTCAACTTATCGACTAGAAGTTTCCGCTCAATGGTCAAATATCAGTGAGACCCGCACAACCGTATGGAATAACACTGTGGGCTTTACTCAGGATTTACCCCCTGTAGCATCTGTAACGGCATATAATACGTGGGAACCAATGTCAGTGTTTACTAGTTCAAATATCGTTTCTAATGACATAGTTATTCCTCGTAATGGAGTTACTCTTAAAATAGTAAAGAATAATATGCATTCAGGAAATACATCGGTTAGAACAGGATTGGACCGGAATTCTGGAACAAAATTTAGAATTCAGTATATAAGAGAATCAAACTTTACCGGAGTGACAGGAGACCCCTGGGTTAATGTTCCTCTAGGTTATATGATGCAGCCATTTCAGACGCTTGCTGGGAATTCATTGCTGTTAGAAGGAGCCTCTGCTTCATTTAATTCATATAAAAATAATGGTAGTAATAATGTTGTTGGTAATGCTGGATTGTTTAATTTACCTAGCTTCAGCGGCTATAATCAAGATAAAATAGGTACCCAGCAAAATCCTATTTTTGTTTATCTTGATAATCAAAATCAGATATATGACGAATATGCTAACAACCCTATTAGATTTAGAGTACGCACTGAACTTGATTCAACCGTTCCTGGCTATAACTCTCTTTCATCTATATACGCTAACGTTCAGACACCGCTTTATATGATAAACAAACCAATAGAATATTCATGGACGGCTAATCTGGTTTCTGGAAGTGTTCTTCAACCTTATATGAATTTCAGCTCAACACCCAATAGTTTAGTATTACCTATGCTTGTTGGAGCTAACGATGTCAATAATGATCAGAGTATATATTATTCAAGAGCATATGTAAAATTTGCACAGAATTCAGCTCTTACTCCTCCTCTTCTTTTGAATTATCCTGCGAACGGTCCAAATCCTGAGTTTAGTGTAGATCTAGGAACCATTGTTAAATATTCCGTATTTTATGAATATACTAACCCAAATAGCCCAGGTGCGTTTTTAAATGGTAATTCAAGTCTTGAATATTCAGTAAATTCCCAAGGCTTACCTATTCGTTCAGATTATCGAATGTCTAACGATGGTACCAAATACCTATACAATTATAATAGTAATAGTTTAGTATTTAGACTTGAAATGAACCCACCTGTTGTTTCCGGCGTTCCCGCAACAACACGTCTCGATGGTATTGAAATGCGTATTAAAGATAGTAATGGCAATTATATACAACCAAATAACAATACATATGTAAAAACGTTTTATAACCAAGGCAGTAGTATGTTTACTACAGGGGTACAGCGTGTTTCTATGGCTGCTCTTGGTTTAGTAAGAGGTGCTTTATATACTCTGGAATTTCGACCTTATCGTGACCCTCTTGTTGTAACCGCTATTAATAAATCATATGCATTACTTGCCAACTGGTACGAAACGTCAAATTTTGAATATTTAACTGAATCCAATGAAGAGGTCATTTACAGCTGGGAAGAAATTGATGGTGGTGAAGAACCCCGTATGGACTTCTCGTCTGAACAAAACCCCAAGATAATTATACCCATGTATACAACTCAAACACGAAATTATCATAGCGCTACAATAACGTGGCTTCAAAACAGTTATTTGGGAGTTACTAATGGAGGACCTACTCAGAGTGTTACTACACTCGAAGCGTTACCTAAATTCCCAGTAACTCTGGGTAAAAATATTATATATCAAGTAACTTATAATTATATAGGTACAGATGGTACTGTAACTCCTGGCCAGACAAGTGGTATATTTACAGCAGCCTGCCAAGGCTTACCAGTCAGTTCGGATTTTACCATAACCAACCATATCACCATAACCAACCATAGCCCCGATTATGTATATAATAACTCGAGCGATGAATTAATTTTTGACCTTGATATGGTACCTCCTGCTGCATCATTGAGTGACCCGAATGTAACCAGAATTGATGGTGTCGAATTATTTATTACAGGTGTAAATAATAATGAGCCAATCGCTACATTTTATAACCAGGTGGATTTTGAACTCACGTTGGTACAAGTTAGTTTATCTGGATTATCTGGTTTGTTCCGCGGAAATTCTTACAATATGGTATTTAAACCTTTCCGCGATTATAATACATTAAGCAGTGGTGACAAAGTATATCCTGCGTCATCGCAATGGTATCAGCCACCACCGTTTACATATTTGTATACCGAGGTTAGAGACACTCCTCTATTATATAGTTGGGGTACCGATGATATATCTGCACAACCATATATGGATTTTGCCACAGGTGAATTAGTTATACCTTTGGATATAGAACAATCGCCTAACTACTACGGTGCATATGTAAAATGGTATAAAAATGATAACTTAGGCGTTAACGAATATTTATCAGCTCTCCAGGCTAAAAATGTGAGTCTTCCACAGTTCCCTGTGACATACGGCACTGTTGTTATTTATACTGTAACTTATGTTTATTTAAGCCTGGATGGAACCACTCATATTCCAGGTGCTGAAAGTTCTCGTCGTTCTTTATCGGCCCAGGGTATGCCTATTGCAGGAGACTTTACCCAATCATCCGCCCTCAACACCGCTGTTACACCTAATGTTGTTCAATATATACAAGATAATAATGTCCTTTTTCCGAGTCTTATATTTATGTTGAATACAGTTAATACTGTACTTCCTTCGATGAGTCGAATTGATGGTGTTATATTGTTTATTAAAGAGGAGGATAGTATTAGTGAGCAATATGTATCATCATTTACTAACGAAACTATTAATTCAAATAATGGACAATGTTTAGTCGCCGGGTTTACCGCTGATGAATATTCGTTAACGCCAGGTAATACTTATACTCTTACATTCAAGGGATACCGCGATAGACGTGTATTAAATACTAATGCTTCATATGGTAGCGACGACTTTATTATTTCAGATACTGTAATATCTACTGTAGACTTTGTATTTTTAGCTAGCCCAATAGCACCTATTTCTGATGACCAGACAAGTGACGTTAAAATTAGCGTTTCTAACGTCATTAGTCATAATGACGCAAATGATAAATTTAAAATCGTGTGGCCCAAATCTAAAATTAATGATGTTACGGATTATCTTATATACAAAGTAACACCACTTGCAGATAACGTTCCTGAATCTAGAACATTGGTAGCCACTAACCCAGCTAATGCTTTTCCTTCCACTATTTCTTCATATTATTATGAAGCTCCTATACCCTCCACCTCTCAAAAACTTACCTATGATATTCAAAAATCATATAATGGTAGATTATCAGAATTTACTCGAATTTCATTTCCAGTTGGTAAATTAAGAACAAACTCTGCTACAATAACAATATTAAAACAGGATAATTCTAATATTCTGTTGGAATTGGAGGATGCAGCAATGGAACTTATAACTGAACTTATATTACTTGATGTTATGGTTTTAGATAATAATTCAAAATTATTTCCATTCACACATAATAATGGTAAAAAAAATCCTAGTGGTAAACAAAATATATTGACTATTCCAGAGTTATATGATTTAGGTATATCACTTCTATTACAACAAGTACATCAAATAGAGTGGTTTTATAGCATTAATGGTAGCATATCGCCGAAAAATTTAGATACATCATATGGACCACCTGTGACTTTCGTTTATGCTTCAAGACCCGATATTTCATTTAAAGATAAATCTAATATTAATAGTAACGTGGTTCAATATAATGGTAGAACAGCTATTAAGCTTAATTTAAATGCATCGATGGGGGATGGTGCTTCTGGGCTTATTACTCCATCTTTAAGGGGCGCTATAGCAGTATTTGCATCAGATACGACTACTGTTATTTCATCTACTCAAGTACAGGGATCAGAAAATATAGTGGTATTTAATCCCCCGGTTAATGGTGTTTTACAGAAAAATACTACATATAGTGCTACTGCCGACTATAGTAGTCCAGTTTTAGCTTTAGCTGTCTCTAATTTAACCAATAATTATAATTCAGAATTTCAGTTACGCACCGGTGATTTGAGTGAACATGACACATCTTACATTATTTTCCCTGTCGGTGGTGGTGGTTATGTTAGTGGCTATGATATTAATTTATTGCTTATTGCAAGCAATGATTACGGTGTCGACACTTATGCAAAGTCTTTTTTTTTTTGATTAGCCCTACATTTACTCAAAATGGTGTGATTATTACTGACGGTGTATTCACATTGCCTTCGAAAATTGTTGGAGATGCTTCCTTTACACCTGTGTACCCTACTTCTAACAGTTCGGGAGTAATTTCTTATTCAAGCAGCCATCCATTGGTTGCTACAGTCAATGCTTCTTCGGGTGCGATTACTATCGTAGGTGCAGGTTCTACTACCATAACGATGACACAAGCTGCTGCAGGAAATTATGCATCAAGAAGTGTATCTGGATCATTGGTGGTTGCACCACCTCCTCCTCCTGTAATTTTAGACACAAATGGTGTTACTTTAAAGTATACATCATCATCGATTCCTTCAGGACAATCAAATCCATACATCGTTGAAGTTTCGGGCATTTCCTATGCTGTTATGAGCGATTCTCAAGATTCTAAAACCAAAATTAGGGCGTATGCCGATAATTTTTGGCAACCGATAAACCATTCCGCCATCATGCCCTTCGTAGCCAATGGTACCATAATTCCATTCTCTCGAATAGTGACTACTCTTATGACAGATATGAGTCACCTGTTTGGGACATTTTCGACCAATTCGTTATTTACTACACAAGATACATATGATGATCTTAGTACATGGGATGTATCCAATGTTACCAATATGTATATGATGTTTAGACGAACACAATATGGTGGTTTCAATCCGAATATTGTGAATTGGGATGTATCTAATGTTATCGATATGACGGGGATGTTTCAATCGTCGGTATTTAACAGAAATATTAGTCAATGGACTGTAACAAATGTTACCGCTTATTCTTATTTCACAAGCATGTCTTCACTTCCTAAGACTAGTATCCCTGAAAAATTTAGAGACACTTATGGATAATCATCCAGATTCTAAGCTTGGAATATTTCCTCGACTGCCCTGGTGTCGCGGATTTGTTCTTCTACGTCAGAATACGGTTCTGGAAATGAGTCAGGATTTTCATTGACGACTACTTGAGTGTGCTCCACAAAATGAGCATCATCGTATTCACCGTCATCAATATCGTCTGTATCGTAACCATTGTCCTCTTCCTCCTCTTCCTCCTCTTCTTCTTCATAGCCTTCAGGTCCGCCTTCTTCGCCTTCGATATCATCCTCGCTGTCATCCGTCGTTTCACCGTCGTCATACCATCCGAACGGCATATTGTCTTCGTGTATATATTCGGCAACCGTTCGCAATAGTGTGAACCCGAATACGCGCAACAATTCCTTCAACCTGCGTTTGGGGTGTCTCGAATGCATTATGCTCTGCGTATGAGCCGCATTTGGAAAATACGATATTTCCTCCGTGATGATTTGTTCTGCACTCACAGGTGTAAGCACATTTGGCACCTGGTGACCTGGGCGTGTGTCTTCGAGTTCCCATCTACACATAGGGCACGTATTTTTGACCCTCAAACTCTTGAGCAGACAAGTCATATGAAATACGTGACCACAACCGGTGCGCACGATATTCGTATTTCCGATGCACACGGAATCCAAGCAAACGCAGCAAGTATGCTGTTCGGATAGACCCGTTACCTTCTTTTCGGTTTTGAGCAACTTTGAAATCGTTTTGCCTATATGATAATCCTCCGATTCAGATGTAAGCCGAGAAGTAGTTGAGCTCGTCTGAGCGGTACCAGTAGCACGCAGTCGCTGAATGCCGCTGTTGAGAATATGTTGTCGCCTTTGCTCCTGCTTTTCCACCCTGCTTGTTGGCACTCCGACCTGTATACCTGTTTCCGATGTAGCTTTTGCGCGCTGGTTTACGCGTCTGCCTGTAATGCCTGTACCTGTAAAAGACGTGTCATCCTCGCCTGACCCTGACCCTGAACTGCAGATAGATTCCCCGGCCACAAATCCGATAACTCGGCTTAAAAGTGACATTGTGATAGTATGGGTTTGTTGACTTTTGTGTTCTTAGTTGATAGACAGATGAATCACTTTCGATTCTGTTCGATTCGATTTGATTCGCTATATTCCATTTATATGGCTTTTATCATTTCAATTTTCCGCAAATATAAATCACGTTATTATGCGTGATAAAAATAGAGAATAGAGAATGGAGAATAAATATTATATGTATAGTTAATATATATATAATACAAAATGACAAAACCACATAAAAAAGGCTCGACGCGTAAAATGAAAAGAGGTACAAGGCGGCGATCACACGCTACACATAGAAACCATAGAAACCATAGAAACCATAGAACCCATAGAACCAGACATCTTCAAACTCGAAATGATGAAAATAATCATCCAGAACAACGATTGCATTCGTTAACTAGCAGTAGTAAAGATAACAGAGCTCACATAAGCAATTTGATTATTTCAAATTTATCTAACAAGAAGAAAGGTACCCGTGGTCACAGTAATTATCGATATTTTAGTGAAGGGTCGAAATTTAATTAGACGCGCCTGTTTATATATTTAATATTTAATATTTACAATTTCGTCGTATATATCGTTTCGTTTTTGATTTAGATTTAGATTTTGATTTTGATTTGGTTTTATATTTGCGGCGTTTCGTGAGGCGACTGCTGTTACCACCTCTCTGGCCGTGGTGGCCGTGGTGGTGGTGAGGCGTTTTATAATAAAGCGTATCCCCAGGTGCAGGCGAACTTAGTACATTATTGAACCAGGAACCAACTCCGCCACATTTTCCCTCAATTGTTTTTATGTCAATATATTTCATCTTTATTATTCGTAGGTGATAAGGGTTATATAGTTGTATAATATTTATATAATATACGAATAATATAATATATTTAGTAATATATTATATTTAATAAATACTTATTATATACCTAATACGTTTATAATGGCAAAAAGAAGATATTCGAATTCGAAAAAAAAGAAGAGTCGCCACGGTAAAAAGTCTCGGAATTCTAGGCATTCTAGGCATTCTAGGCATTCTAAGCGCCACAGTGGGCGACGACATCATCATACTCGCCGTCGGGGTCGTACCCATCGTGGTGGTAGTGTGAGTGTATGTCAAAATGGCGGCGTTCAACAACCCATTGGTTCGTGTATGAATGTAACAAGCGCTGGTGGACAGATGAAAGTGTATAATTCTGCTGGCGGTAGGGCCTAATAATTTTCGCGCACATCTTTCCCAACCGGAAACCGTGGTTTGCCTTCTTCCGTCAGCTCTTGATAAATCACGGTCAGCATTTTCCCGATATATTTGTCGCCATTATTGTATAAGAATGTTCGCGCCGCAATTGTTCCACGCGGACGCACCTTGAATTCGTTTTTATCTTTCGTCTGGCAAATCCAAATAACCGTCCCTTTGTCGCGTCCATCGCCTTGTGTGTATCCGATAATTGGGTATTCATCTTCCATAAATTCCTTATATTTTTGTAGGTCGTGGCTACGATAGTTGCACCTATACTTGCCCTCTTTGTTGCGCAGCATAATACCTTCATACCCTTCTTCAATGAATTGCGCAAAATTCGACTTGAAATCGGCAGGCGTTTTCGCCTCCACGGTATGAACAAGTCGAATATACGGCGGTAATGTGCGCGCGGATGATGCAGACGATGCTGCAAGAGATGCAAACATCCGTTTGATTGTTTTATAGCGCTCTTCATATGTCGCTGTCGGCGTTTCGTCGATAACGTCATATATATGGTACTGGATTGTGTTAAGCTTTTCGTGGTCGGCTGCGTCAAGCAATTTTCGCTTGATTAGTCCAGCCAATTCTTCAAATGGCATTTCGGTAGTATATAATTCGCCATCGAGAACCGCGGTGGGGTATTTTGCGAACAGCGGTGCGAGTGAATCGGCGATATGTGTCATAGTGTCGAAGTATGTACCAGTACGAGATTGGCGGCGGATTTCGCCAGTGATGTGGTCGCGATAGATTACGCATCGAAGACCGTCGAGCTTGGGTTGGACATAACAGGGGAACACGATTGTGTTTTTCTTGGCGGTTTTTGAATCGGGGGCAAATGTCTGGGCGAGCATAGGGAAGTATTTTTTGGCAGTTGTTGGTGCGGTTGTTGGTGCGGTTGTTGGTGCGGTGGCGTGTGCGGGGACCTGGCTCGGTAATGTCGTTTGATAGGATTCTTTGTCTCGCTTGTCAGTCCATTTTCGTTTTGTTTCCGCGATACATTGCGCGAGCGGCGTCGTTTCATTCTTCTTGCCGATATTTTTGCCTTCTGTATAATCACGCTGTGTTATCTGTTTCTTACCTTCTTGTTGTCCGTGTTCGATGATAGCGTACGCTGGGCTTGTTGATGGATTGGCGCCCTTTAAATATATTGCAGCACACCAAGTCTTGATTTTGCCACCCTTTTCCACACCATAAAGTATAGGAAATGTTTCGATAAGAGTTCCGGGGATGGTGGCGGTGGCAGCGGCTGCGACTGCAGTTGCGACTGCTAGAGATGAAGCTTGCTGTTTAGGCATTGTTACGATATTTTCGGCGTTTAGTTATTGTATTATATAATATTTTGATTTCGATTTTCCGTATCGGGAAATTGAAACGACTTATTCTGTATAATTGGTTAATAGAGAAGAAATCAAAGTACATCAAAATATTCACCCAAACTAACGAAACGGACAAGAGCAATACAATGGTCAGACTTTATGGCAGACTTTCAGTAGACGGTCCTGTGGCCGCGAACAGATATAGGCAGAAAAACGGAATGGGCGGCGGCGGTGATGGCGGTGGCGGCAGCGAGATAATCATCACGCAAAACCCTGTACGCTTATCTGTCGCGATTGCTGCGTCCCCTGTTACGGCTCCGGTTGCCGATAATACGATGAAGGTTCAACCAACGCGTGTTATGGTCGACGAAAGGCAGCAATTTATGAAATTAGGAAAACTGATTTACACTACGAATGCAGGTGAGACATTTACGGCGTACCATTCGGTCGTGTTTCCGAAAATTGTGAACGAGGAGGACAAGATTGTTTATGACAACAAAAACAGCTGGTACGCGGCAATGAGGGTCGCTGCACCGATTCGATGCGACTGAGCGGCATTGGTGAGATTGGAAAAACACGATGAACGGGAGATTCGGGAGATTCGGGAGAAATTGAGTAATTCGCCTGAAAATACGAAATGAAACGGGTTTACTTTTTTTGTATAATTATATTATCTTATAAATATAAGTATATCCTATATTATGAAATATTGTAAATCTAATTTATTTAGTATTTTTCTAATATTAGTTGCAATTGTAATAGTTATATCTACTATTGGCTTAATATTTAGGGCCGTTAAACAGAGTAATGTATATGAAGGGTTTAGTAGTAGTAGTAGTTCTCAATATTATGACCCTACTATACCACAGCCATCTATTAACTCAAATGTAACACCTAATGGTTTCGCACCATCAGGTGGTTACAGTAGCAATTGGGGCGGTTACGAGAGTAATTCCAATTGTACATCTAATAATTTAGACTTTGCAGTCGTTTTTCAAAATACTATAACGGGTTATTATTCACAAACTCCTGCTGTTTTAGGAACTGCATATAATCCTAATTATTGTAATCCGACTATTTATGTTGCGTTGAATGCCTCACTGCCAGCTAATACACAGCTTGTATTATTGAATAGCAGTCCTGGGGCAAATGATTGGTATATTGTAGATATTCCAGTATCACCTGCGAATGGTGGAGGTGGAAGCATCCAGGGCGCGTTTATGTTTGGTGGTAATACAGCGTTACAGAGCTCAGTTAAGTTTGCTCCTGCTCCTGCACCCATAGGACCCATTGTTACAGGAATAGCCTTACAATATAAAAGTGTAGGAACAGGAGCTAGTAGTAGCGGATTAGGTTATAACAGTTGGTGTAGTAGTGTACCCAATAGTGTATGCTATGCCGAATATAGACTTCGTTTTTCAAATGGTGTTACGTCAAGTATGACTATTCAATCAGATGCAGGGCTTAAACAGGGTTTAACAAATCCTGATGTTTTATTTGCTTTATCTGACGTACCATCATCAGGTGTTACGGCAATTTTACAAGGTAAAAATATAACAGCTAATACTAGTGATACTAATTGGTATGATATAGATATTCCTCAACAAACTATAACATCAATGCAACAAACGGTTAAATTTAGTGGGACGACAAGTAAATTTATAATTCCACCTCCACCTCCACCTCCACCTGTACTAGCATCTGCGCCTATGCTTGCACCAGCACCTGCACCGGCACCTGCACCGGCACCTGCACCGGCACCGGCACCTGCGTCTAAGCCTGCAGCATCTGTTACTTATTATATGACTGGTCCTTTTATTGGTCCTTCAGGTAATGCAAAAATACCAATAAGTAAAATTGTACCTATGGGTAATCAAACTGTTTATATCATACAAGATGGTCGTTATACAAAAATGGTCCAGTGGCCTTCAAATATAGCTAAATATTACACAGGAAAAATTGGTAACTTTAGCACAGAATATTGGGACAGTTTTATTCTACAAGCCCCTAATAAATATGTATTAGAACCTACGCCGCCTACGCCGCCTGCGCCTCCGCCTAATAAAAAGTCGGATATAAATACGAATCAGGTTTGTATACCTACGAATAGTGATGGTTCTTTTACATATAAGGATCCAAACTCAAAATATTCAAATAAACCTGACCCTAAATATATATATAGCAATTCAAATCCTCCGGCATCTGGTATTTTCGACCAATGGACGGCCAATTATAATCAATATCTGAACTCGAATTATTATTGGTATGGTGGCAGTATAAATAAATATTCCACATACGCCCCTATGGCAAATAGTAGAGTTCCTAATGGTACTGATTGTTCTAGCGCATATTCGTGTTCACATAATACTACTAATCCAAATTGTTTGCCAAGTCCAGGACCTACACCACCATCGTGTCCAAGCAATTGTAAGAAGGTAACGGGAAAGGATCTTTTAATGGCTAATAATACATATGGCGTTTGTTCTTTTGATAAAAAAAGCGAAACTTATACCTGCGCGCCCTGCCCTACATACGGATCCGATGGTATGGATTGTAACCAGTTTCAAGAATGTAGCGGTTGTCCAGCTAGTATGACTGTCCCGGGATTGAAGCCAATTTATCCACGTCGTAAACACCATAAGTGGGGTGGTGGTGGAAGCGGTGGTCAGTGTGGTGGTATTGATGGAATATGTTATAAGGGCGATGGTGGCTTGTCCGATGGAAGTGGCAACGATGATGGTTTGTCTGATGGCGGAGGCAACGGCGGAGGCAACGGCGGGGGAGGCAACGGCGGCGGAGGCAACGGCGGGGGAGGCAACGGCGGGGGAGGCAACGGCGGCGGAGGCAAAGGCGGAGGCCATAGCGGAGGCAGTTGGTAAAGTGGCGGTGGCAAATATAGAAGAAGAGATAGACATCATCATCACGATGAAAGAGAAAGAGAAAGAGAAAGAGAAAGAGAAAGAGAAAGAGAAAAAGAAAGACATAGAGGAGGAGCTAGTTATCGAGCATACGGTAATGGGCGATGGGGTCAGGATGAAGAAGGCAATCAATATTCAATGAAAAAGTGGAGAAGAGACGAAAATTATAAGTATAAAAATAATGCATATAAAAAATTCGAACATAATGAAAGTGCGGGATGTAGTCAAGGGATGGAATATCTTAAGAAATTTTTTAATAAAGTTGAAAATATTTATAACGATATTAAAGAACCATCACCTTATATGGATATAATTCATTTTTAATTATAATCACAATCTATATGCTATTGTCATATGTTAACACTTTGCTATTTTAATATTTTAATATTGCAATATATTAAGAATATTAAGAATATATCGTATGAAAATAAGTAGGTATTTTCAAAAAATGATTTTTCATTCGCTTCGTACATCTATTATATTCGTATCAGGGCTTATTATATATGAGATATTACTAGATTTAGAGAAGGTGTGGAATAGAGAGAACCCTGGTCACGAGATACTTAATTTTAGTAAAAGAAATATAATTAAATTCATATCCATTTTCTTACTTGATTTCATATTGTTATATTTGTTTTATTGGTTATTTGATACAATGTTATAACACCGGTTAACGATGCGTTTGTATTATTATTATTATTATTATTATTATTATTATTATTATTATTATTATTATTATTATTTCATTTTTCGATACGGAAAAATGAAATGATATTTGTTTGTATTGTCGTATTGCTGTATATACAAACCGGAAATCGAAACCGAATCATTACCATAAATGTCCATCCCTATCATATTCCAAGACTTAATATATCCTGTTATAGTAATTCCATTAATAAGTATTAGTATTAGTATAGTTATGGGAATTCTTGGAATATTTTATAACCAAGGCATAGTGATATACCCACCTGAAATGGTTATTATAGTTACGCTGTTGTTTTGTATAGTGGCGAAAGTTGCGTGGTCGTGGGGGCACATATGGGCAGGCTTAGGAGCAATTGTTGCACCAGCATTTGCGACGATGGGCGAGGGTGCGAGCGGTGTTACGATGATACGAGAATAAAAAGTGTTAGATTTGCATAAGTGGAGTGAATATTTTTATTGTTTTATTGTTTTATTGGTTCATTGGTTCATTGGTTCATTGGTTCATTGGTTCATTGGTTCATTGATTCATTGGTTCATTGATTCATTGTATCGTTTGCGACACACCCACATTACTACTGTTGAATAGCAGTCACTTGAACAAGATTTGCGCGATGCCATTGATGAAGATTCTGATTATCGTGATATAGTCTCATATTGTCCATCTGCGCATAAATCATCGTTCCATCATCCTCCCAATATTTGTCTTCGAGCTCTTGTCCAATTGTTAGAACCGATTTCGAGTTGTAATTCTTGGAGATGCGTGCAAAGCAGCCGTTAGCGTATCTGAATAGTTCGCGAATTTCGTTGATGATTTCGAAATGTTCGTCTCCGACGTTGTCCATCCTGGCATTCTCGAGATTCGCCGTACGAAGATGGTCGTCAAACCTGAAAACGATATCTGTTGCTGTATTGATGACCATCGTGAGGACATTTTGGATATCGCGGGACTTCTGGACATTTTTGTCGGACCGCTGTAATGCCGTGGCGAATTCTTTCTCTGTTATTTTGCCAAGAAGATAGTTGACGCCCAATTCTTCATTGTGGCGCAAAGGGTCGATTGCGAAGCGAGGAATCCACACCAGACGCAAATCTATAATGGTGCGACAGATTGCCTGGAATTGGAGTTTGCGAAATAGAACGCTGCGTGAAATGGTCAGTATTTTCCTGATTTTGCGCTGTTGCCCATCTATGACGACACGGTCTACGCCGATAAATATGCCTTTCTTATTCGTTACACAATCCTCGCAAAATGCATCCCATTTTTCTTTCTGTGTTTTGATATGCTGAAACTGGTTGGGAGCATATGTATAAAATTCGCGATTTGTGGTTCTCCATACAGGAATGCATCCGCTGATGACTTCCATCGGGAAATGTGTGAGCATTATCCTTGAAGTGTTTTGGTCAATTTCGCGTCCGCACAAAATGTCGCCAGCGACGCGCGGGGCTTCACCAGAATTGCGCTGGCGCTGGAACTCATAGTAATGCGGATTGTGAATCACAGTTTCAATGCGACCTGTTACCCAGTCGAATGCGCAGTCATTACAGGCGGTACAGAACATCTGGTTGCATCCGCTAATCTTGAAAACGCGAGCTCCACATTTGGGGCATCCGCGTGTCTCTGCATCGATGAGTTTTGCAGATGCGAGATTGTCGGGGTGGCACGTATGCTCCACGTCTTGTTCGGCGCCTTTCATTTCGTGGCAATCCTTGCAAGCCCACATATTGCAAAGGTTGCACTTCCATTGAGTGCTGAGAAATCCGCGGCAATTTGCCTCTGTATTGGGGCACGGTCTTACGAAAGCGGCGCGTTGTTGTGTGGTGGCGCCTGCACCTCCTTCGGTATCGGCAGCCGGACCTACACGAATACGATAGTCAATGCGCTGTTTTTCGGTTGCAATAGTACGTCTGCGTGTTTCGAGCTCAGCGATTTCGGCGGCGAGTTTCGCTTCTTCGTCGCGTAGGGTATCTTTGCGTTGAACAAGTTCGGCGACACGTTGGCGTGTGGGGAGAAGCGCCTTTTCCTTTTGGAACATAATTGTCTCTCGGTGTTTTTTCCAATCTTGTGTGACGAATTTTTGCGTGAAATTCTCCACAAGGAATTCGCGCGGAAATTCTTTATGACATTCCATACAATTGGGAATGTGATTTGCAGGATCAAGTATAACAGTGGCGTGGCACTGGCGACAGGCTTCGAATCCGCACGCCTGGCAGGCGATTGGTGCGTGGGTTGAGCGATTGTATTTCTCGCAACAAATAATACATTCGGTTTTGGGAGGGCTGGGAGCGGCGACGATAGGGGTGTTAGAGATGATGGTATTTGCGTCCATAATTGATACGTTTGGGATTGGATTTGAGTTTGAGGTTGGGTTTGGACCGGTGTTTGTTTCTGGAAACTGCTTATCGGATTTCTCGTGGATTTCCATTTCAATTTTACGAATAGGACAATTAGAAACTGTAGACATTATCGTAATATACAAATGTTATAATGATGGTAATATATTATATATATACATTATTTTTATGTATATACTATTAATAATATACTGAAAACCGCGGTTACATCTAGCTTATATATTTTTGCCATATAGAATTGCTTTCATCTGAAAGCCGCGAGAGCACATAGGATGGTTCGGTGTCCGATAAATAAAGAGGAAGCGAAATATGCGTGATATTCATAAACTGGGAGATTTGAAACAATTCGTTACTATTATTTAGAAATTGGAGCTCGCAGTTTGGGGATATCATCGCATAAAGATGTGTAATAACTGCGAACATAGTATTGCGTCGCTGAGATGATAGGGTATGGGATAGATGATAATATTATACTATACTTTTATATTTTTATACTTTTATATATTTTCATTTATATTATATATTTTCATTTATATTATATATTATAGCATCCGATAGAGGGTTTGTTTGAATATTTATTGAAACGGAAAATTGATACGGATTATACCATTATATTATATAGTATCGAAGTATCGAAGTATCATACGTACCGAGGAATGAAGACGATTTTGAATTACGACACGATGTTCTTGAGTTCCTGTCCGCCTACGCCGCCATCTACACCTTTCCCCGAACAGACTTCTCTATATTTTGGGTGGTATTCTCCTGCATTACAGCAGCTTCGTCTTTCGAATCCGACATACCATACATTCCGTGGAAAGTCGATTATGGGTCCGCCATATACATACTGGTATCAGGGCGACAAGCGAGTACTTGTCACGGAAATCACGCATACAAGTATTCCAACAGCACGACAGGTGAAAAATGGGGATATATATATGGGGCCGGTCGACAAATACTGTTGCCGTTCTTATATGCGGTTGTCGGAGGCGACGTGATAATGTTGATGCATTTCGTGACTTTTTTTTAGAAGATTCGCAAATAAAAAGTGTTAGTTGGTGCTGTGCTTGTGGTACTATATGTTTATCTTATTATCTTACCTTGGCTTACCCTTGTATTGGGTGTATCGTTCGCGACACACGCTTTAGAATCGCGCACCTTGTGCGTAGAATTTCTTGAAGATTTCGGTGGTTTGTGCGAGCCCTAGTGGTGTGAATCCGAGAACCTCGACATTGTCCTTCTTGGTGGAGTACGAGGGTACTCCCATATCCGCCATTGTGTAGAACCCGCACGACCTGTAGAGCTCGATTTCTGCATCGTTGCTGGCATCAACACGCACAATTCCGATTTTTTTGTTCTTCGTGATACACGCCGTCACGGACTTGATGAGGCGTTTGCTCCACATCTGGTTTCTCAGTGTAGTGCCGGCTTCGTAAGGATCGTCGACAACGAGGAGTTGGAAGAAGATGAACGGTTTGTTTTCAATGAATAGCTTGATTTCTGTATCGGATGCACCGACAAGCATTTCCTGCGCGACTTCATTGTCGAACAAAGCAAAGCCGACGACGTCGCCATCATCATTGAATGCAACACGTGCTCGACTGCCGTACTTGATGATGTGCTCTTGGACGAGCTTGCTCGTATTGATACCTCGCGACTCAAGGAATGCAAGGAGCATGATATTGGCGGCTTCGTCTTTGAAATCGACGCGCTTGACATTGGTGTCGGTCTCGGTATCTGCGACGTTATCCGCGACGGTCAGCACACGGTTCGTTGGGAGAGGAGGAGGAGGAACAGATGACATTGCACGCCTTATGCCATTGTCTTCTTCTTCTTCTTCGGATTCGTCGGATTCGTCGGATTCGTCGGCAGGAGCTGGAGCAGCAGCAACAGGAGAATTGGGGCGACGAGTGTATACTGCGTCATCGTCATATTCACAAACCTGAAATTCCAAACCCTGTTCCTGGGATGTGGTAGTCGTTGAAAGGGTGGCGGCAGTAGCAGACAGTTCGACAGTAGTGGTAGACATTGTTGATTTGATTGTTCTTCTTTTGGAGGTAACTGTATTCGATTTTATAACCCGAATTCATTTCAATTTTCCGTTTGAGGAAATAATGCGCTGAATATACGCTATGGAAATAAAAATAGGGGATTCAATAGCCTTGTATTTCTCGGTTGATGCTGTCTAACAAAACACGGCATTTCTTCGCGCTTCATCGACAATTATTCGCTTCTCATCATACGTATATTTATTAAGTGGGTCATCATTATTTGGGTCATAATTATCCGGGTCAGCCAGCATTCCTTGATTAATAATGAGAACATCCATCACCGAAACGAGTTTTGTTAATGAATAATACTCGCCACCCTCAACGATTTGTTCGGATATTTGCTCAATCGTTATACAATCTTCTGGGTCATCTACAACCGTTACACCATCAGGGTCAGGGTGTGGCATATTGTGCTTAATAGTAACCCAACTAAGAACACGCCATTTCGTGTACCTATACGGAGATGTACCTAATACATCGCGTTTCCCTGTCGCATCGCGACGCGTTCTGTGCACCCATATGAAAGGCCTTTCTAAATCCAGGTCATTTTGTTCTTGCCAATCTTCATATTTGAGTCTGAACGACCAAATGGGGGCAAGCGTTTTGAAAAGAGCCTGGCGAAAATACGGTTTACAATCAGAACAATACTTATATCCAAGCCGGTTTTCCTGGTCTGTGCTTTCCCAATGAATATCGTTATCCGTCGTCTGGAAATCGCCGCAACAATAACATTTTAGCTGGTAAATCATAATCGCGCGAATTGGTTGATTTAATATACCGGTAATATACCATTTCTTTTCTGCGTCGGTATATAGTCCAGGGTCGATTCGACGATATGGTAGGGCGTGATTCCCGAGGCGATGCTGCACAACGAGTTTTGACGGATCCTGTAAATGTTCTGGCGTGGTGCTGAAATTATAGAGCGGATTTATAGGCGGACGCCGCTGATTGTTGAATGGTGGGGTATCGTGTGTATCGTGTGTATCGTATGTATCGTGGGTATCGTGTGTCGATTCCGATACATCGGGGATGTCAATGACTTTTGTCACTACATACCCACCTGATGGGTCGTTTGGGTGTTTTGCTAGGACATACCTTGCTGGAAATCCATTAATATCGGTTTTTGTATAATCCTGATACTGTTGCGAGTCATTGGCGTTTTCCATTGTAGATGTGATTGCGATTGTAGTTGTGGTTGGTTATAAAGGTATTTTGTTGTACTTGTTGTAGTTATGTAATACCTAACTAACTATATTTTATTCAATTTTTCGGAGAAAATATTTAGAATAAAAGAAAATCGTTATAATAAACGAAAACAATATAAAAATAAAATATTAGATTATATTATAAAAATGCCTTTGAACCTCTCCTTTTCTGCTTCTGCAAAGCTTCCCGCTCTTCACGCTAACGTGTCTGCCGGTGGTTCTTTCTCCTCTAAGAACGCCAGTGCGCCCCCTCGTGCTAAGAACTACGTTTCCAATGGTTACGTAATGAACAACGCTGGCTATTTGGCGAACCCTAGCCGTGCCGCTCAAGTTGCTGCCAACAATGCCGGTGCTCTTACTCGCGCTGAGGCTTCTTCTATGGGTCTGCCTATGGGTGGTCGTCGTTAAATCGTGGGCAAGTTTGGTGCCGTTATTATACACACAAAAACAAATACAAAAATGAAAAGAAACGATGAAATGAAGAAATGAAATTATAACTGTTGGTGTATATCAGTAGTTATAATTATGATACATTATTCTATCGTTATTTCCGGCTTCCATAACACGCCCCTGCAATTGCCATACCAAAAATCGCCCCAATAACTTCGAGAATCATTTGTATATATATATATTCTGTTTATTTTATATCTTGGATATGTTTTGAATGTTTAGAATGTTTAGTTAAAACCTATTACACCTTTGCACATTTACAACGCTGATTTTTTATAGATTAGGTGTCCATGAATGGTCTTATGATATACAAATCCACATTTTTCCCATATATTTTCAACATTTTCAATATCATTACTATTTGCTTCCAACCAAATATTCCATTCTTTTGGAATGCGATTTACCATATTTTTTAATATACCTTTTTTTCTATACTTATGTCTTACACAAGCAAATTCTAATGTGTGTGTAAATCCTTCACTCTCACCAATTCCATCACCACAACATTTTATCAATATAAATCCAGGAATTTCATCTTCAATCTTGTCTGGTATAATCCATACACTTTTAGTGTAATAATTTGTATTGTAGTCATAAATGTAATCATAATGCTTAGGCAAATTTAGTTTGTCTATTTCCTCACTCCTTTCCATTTCTATTTCACATCTTATACAATGCTCTCCTGTATTGGTCTGACATATACATTCTCTTTCGTTAAATGTGAATATATTTTCTTTTTCAAGTTTTTTTTTTAATTGTAAATCGCACAAAGCAATTTTTGGAAAATTGTGCGATAAGAACCATTCATTATCAGTTTCAACACAAATTTGTTTAATTTGTGTTACAATTTCCATTTTGATGTAATAAAAAATAATATTTATTAGTTTCAATTTTATATTATATACTCGGCGTTTTAAATGTGCAAAGGTGTAAAAATAAAATATTATACAATATTATAAAAATGTCTTTGAATCCCTCTTTCTCTTCTCCTGCGCCTTCATCCTTTCACCATCAGGCTTCCACTATGTTCCCCAAATTTATGGACGGCAGTTTCAATGGTAACTCGACCAGTACCAATTTCAGTGGTGGTAATACTGTCCGTCCTAAAGAGAGCGTTGTATCTATATCCACACCCACACAACCGTCCGCTAAACTGCTCGACAACTGGTTTAATGGTAACAAAACCGGTGTGAATGTTTGCCCTAAGGGTATTGTTGCTTCTTCTCCCGATGTGCGCTTGATGATGCCGATGTAAGGCGTGGCGGCGTGGCGGCGTGGCGGCGTGGCGGCGTACGCGCATACTAAATGTGAATTGTTTTAGGTGTTTTTGTGAGAATGACTTGTCCTGGAATTTCGGTACGTTTCACATTTTTAATCGGTAAGTAATTTACACTCAATTTTTGTAAATTATTCACGCCTTGTTTTGCATTGTCTTTTACTAAGGACGCTGCACGGATAATGACTTCCTTATCATATACACCAGGCTTTACTATATTTGTTACGACGGCGTGAGCACTTGGGAAATCTTTGAGATGAAACCACAGCGCGGTTTGAGGCGATGTGCGGATTATATTGTCGTTTTCTTGTTGTTTTTTTCCTAAACGGATATGATAATTTCCGTTGAATACTTCGGTGTACATTTGCGGGAATTGTATAGGTTGCGTGTTGTCGTGGTTTTATATAATTTAATATATAAATATATTTACAATCAATTTACAATCAATTTTATATTTATATATACACATTTGTACATATTTGTACCTTGGATGAATAAAAATAGTGAAGAGTTGCGAATTATTCCATATACTGCTACATCTTTGTCGGTAGTTGGACGCTTCATATTTATGTTTTTACTTTACAAAAACAAAAGCACGAACAGTTTATCATTACTTTTTTGCATTTTAAGTATTTTTTCGTCAGGGATGTGGATTTACTATAGTGTTCAATCAAACGATACGCCTATGATTGTGCGGAGTTCGGTTGAGATTTCATTGCTTACGTTGTCTGCTATATATATTATTCGCAATAAAGTGAGGCAATATTATACAGACCTTCGCATACTGCCATCCTGATAATAAATTTATAGATTTTATATAGATTTTATATAGATTTTATATAGATTTTATATAGATTTTTACAATGATAAAAAAGGTTAGTTCAACGTATATTACTTACGCATTGTCGTTGCTTCATTTAGCGAATACAGGCTAGTAGTCATTGGTTTCTTGTGCTTCTTCGGCTTCCAGTTTATTCCTTTCTTCGTTATATTTGCGCTCCCATTCAGGGTAAACTTTCTGCCAATATGCAGCAGGGTCTCTTTCATATTCATCTGCTTGTTGGTGGGTGTCAGGTGTTTCTGGTGTTTCTGGTGTTTCTGGTGTCTCAGGGGAAAGTCGAGGCGGTGACGATTTGTCGCGGAGAGGTGCAAAGTATAGCCCGTCGCAACACGCCATTGCCATAGAACATTGATACGGATACGGATGTTGAGGATGTTGAGGATGATGAACACGCGGAGAGGTTGGAACAGATACAGGACTCATTGGCGGCGAGTTATATGCTCGGTGTTGGTGGTGAGAATGTTCTTGCGTAAGCGCTACGCTTCTGGTTGCATCGGCTTTGTGGTTGAGTTCGAGTTCTTCGAGTTCTTCGATTCTCTTTTTCAGACGGTCATTTTCCCGTGTAGTACTACAAGTAAATACATATGCTTTGCCGAGCAGTAAGCTCATTTTCGACAAATCGTTTTTTGTCTTTGTTAGTTCTTCTTCTAACCCGATAATATGGTCTTCGTATGAGAGTGGTTGGGTTTCATTGTTTCCTGCCATTTGATGTTGATTTCGGTCGCTACTTTTGAGTTTTAGCAATTATTCTGTTTCAATTTTCCGATAAATGGAAAATGAAGGAAATGAAGGAAATGAAGGAAATGAAGGAAAATAAATAAAAAGGGTTAGTCCATACACACATACACAGATACTTACCTTACCTACTGATTCTTCTTTCGCTTTGTTGTTGGCTTTAGTGGCTTAGATGCCGCATTTGAAGGGCATACTTCTCTTGTTGTCGCACATTGCGATGAAATCGTCTTCACGGCGTGATGTCAGGTTTGACATAAGGTACGCTTGCAATAACTCGCGTTGTTGTTGTTGTTCGTCAACGGCGGCGGTATATGACGAAACGCCCATCTTAATTGCTGCCTTTAGCGGATCTTCGGTGATTCCTTTGATGCCGACAATGTTGTCGATGATTCGCTGTGCTTCTTCGAGATTTTCAGCAATCCATTTCTGGGGACTTTGTTGAGGTTGCAGTTCCTCGTGGTTTTGATGGTAGTAGTCAAGTTGCTCACGAAGTGCCTCGACTTCAGCGTGGAGATTGGCGGTCTCAGTCATTAAGGCATAATATGCCTCTTCTTTTGCACGCGAAGATGTAGACGTTGTTGAAGTCGGCGAATTAGGGGATGGAGTCGAGGGACAGGATGAAGCTTCGGATTTGGCACAGGAAAACTGGCGAGGTGACAATGGTGTCGATACTGGTGAGGAAGACATTGATGATTTGATGTTTGATGAATTTGGAATTCTCTATATTTGATTTTATGGGATTATAATGTTTCAATTTTCCGATGTATAGTATTAATACAATTTATAACTTAATAAATATATCTTAATAAATATATTACAATAATATAAGTATTATTGCTGCTGCTATTATTATTATTATTACAAGATTGATATGGAAGAACCAGGAGAACCAGGAGAAGCAGCAGGAGCAGCAGTGGACAGACGATGTGTAAGACCATACTGGGAATGTACACTTGAGGATGTATTTGCAACACTAAAACTATTGAAAGATGGCGCTGGATCAAAAACATTAGAATCGCTTAGGTATAGGCTTTCTGTTTTAGGTCTTCCAGCAACGAAATTGATGTCTAGATGTTTAATGCTTGCTGATATGGTGCACGATACTGCAAAAGATGATAAAGGTCAATCTCCTAAACAAATGGGGAAATTATTTGAATTCGTTATTAAACAATTACAAGGAGAAAATGTTTTCACTGAATGTCTGCATATTGTTAATATGACAGCCAAAACAAAATCAGATAGGGATGCGTTGTTTATGTTGTTTCAAGAGATGAATAGACAATGTCGTTTATCTAGTGACAATGAAGTCATACAATGCGTCTTACCTAGAGCATCCATAGATGAAAGCGAAGACACATTTGGTGCGTCATTACGATTCTTAAATGCAGCAAAAATAGAGACACTATTTGAACGTTGTGTATCTCAATACGCGGGAGGTGATGGAGGTGATGATGTATTATCGGCTGTAAGTCTTACATCTGATAATGCTGTTATACGCATTACAAAAAAAAACATACATGGTAAAATGGAAGTGAAAGAAATGCCTGTAACTTTTACAGTCGCTACTATATTTGACGCCGCTAATCGAAGGTACGACAAGGACTGGGAGATTAAACTAAAGCTATGGTTGATTGCATCTAATAAGGGCAGTACAGCGGCCAACCCTTACCCTGAGTTTGAAATTGATTTATCTTACGTCGGTCTTGCGACTGCACAACCCGGTTCAAAAATGGTTATAAAATTTAATGAGAAAACGTTACGCGAGGAATCCAGTACAGTAACATATACTATTACTATACCTGGATATGAGCCATATAGTATTACATACAGAATGAGTCTTCAAGGTCCTTATTTTGTTGAAAGTATTACTGATCCTGGTGTAAATTTTAATACAGGTAAGGGTCCAAACATAGAATGGTTTAAGTCTAAAATATCGGATAAAGTGTCTCCTCGCATAAAAAGAGAGGCGGTTATGCGAGTAGCTTGTAAAGCAGCAGGCGATCTCCTTATTATCCTTTGTTTATCGCGCCGTTGTGCGGTAATTTCTAACGATAGAGGGGTTCATCTAAGTTGTATGGTCGGTGGTGGATTGTCAGTTAATCGCGTTGACAATTGCAAAGGTGGTGTCTCTACTTATAGATACGTTGAACCCGATTGTAGAAAAATGATAAGGGGGTTTATGGAGTTTATAAATGAACATCGTACATTATTACCATATGGAGAGTTGACCCATGAACAAAGGTTGACTGTGTGTGAGCAGTACGCTCAAAACGAGATTCAGGAATACTACGATAAAATATCTGGTACGGAAAGTCTTGATGACTATCTTATTTACCTTAAACGAATGCGAAATGGTATGCAGACTCGTGTTGGCGAATTACTAAATGAATGGGAAAAGTATACTACGATGGATGTGTCTGGTGATAGTGACGGTGATGATGATGATGATGATGATGATGATGATGATGGTGATGGTGACAGTGATGATGATGATGATGGTAAGATGGATTATACGGCGGATAGTAACTTACCACTCCCACTACCCAGGAACACAAAACCACCAATCAAGTTTAAAAACCCAGTAAGGGGGAAAACCCCAGTAAGGAAGAAAAAACCATTAAAGGTAAGAATGAAACAATCACCACGACATAAGACCCCTGTTGATCGTTTCGTATCATTTGATTCTTTTGGTAAGAAACTCGTTGTCAAGAAATACGTTGGTAAGAAGGGAGGTTTTTTTCCGCAACAAGGAGGACAACTACTACTTAACAAAATATCGCCAGATCATTTAATGTCACTATTAAATTTTGTTGCAGTTAAAGTTAACTGTTATATTGTTATTCTTTCATCAATCAGAGAACGTATTGACAAGGCTCTTGTCGAAATTCCAAGAAAAGATGATATGAATCCTGTTGTAAAATTTATAACTTTACTACAATCATTTATAGTCAGATTATTTGATTTTTTAACTTCGGTTATGAAACGTGAAGGTGATTTGGACTTTCGCGACGATATACGATTACAAAATAGACTCTCCGCGTTACTTAAATGGTTACTTGGACAAACAGGAGCTGAATCGGTGGATGATGATTTTGATACAGTTATGAAAAAGGTTGATGAAATATTAACACAGTGTGAAATTATTCTCCCGGTATATAAAATAACTCAAGAAAGTGGGTTTGTTATTAAATGCGATTTCGATTTATTGACTACACTTGCCAATATTGTAAAATATTTTAATGGAATTGTTATATATGACGCTGATGCCGAGACCGAGGAGGATGCCAATTCCGAGGTTACTAGTTTACCTCTCGTTCTTGACGGAATTCTTGAAGAATTTAAAGTGATTTATGCTCCATTGATTGTAGCTGAAGGTGCAGTTGGTGCGGTTGGTACAGTTACACAACGCACTCAAATAGAGATTTATAATACTTTGGTTGAACTTTTAAAGAATCATTTTGAAAACCCTACACAATTCGTATCATCCAACTTACCTAAATTAGAAAAAATGATTTGGGAAAAAAATAACCCAGTGAATGTATCATTATCAGATGAGCATAAGTATATAATATTGAATGTATATTTAATACCCGCGTTATTGTCGTTAATAACAGACACGCTTTTACAGCAAGGGTATTTTTCCCTAGATTTAGAAGAGTCAATAATTAAAGCATTATGTTCTGATGAATCTGAAGCAGACATTGTATGGTCTTTATTCCAGAAAGAGTTTCGATACAATGGGTCATATATAGCTAGAATAGCGGTTATACGGGCTTTTATTTCAAAGGTTGAATTTACTGGAAACCGCGTTGCGTACACTGGAAATATTGACGAACTACTCCTGATTAACAGTCACATTGATGATAAACTTTTATTGAAGATGGAATTTGCCAGGGTTTCATTGGGAGAAGTTATAGACGATATTAGTAAAGGACGTGTAGTTGACGCGACTAGCAAAGATGCTGTCATTCGTGAAACAGATTCGCTTATTAAAAGCCGCAAATTGGGTATAGTTCGCCATATTACATCGGGACCTGGTATATTATCGTATAACGGTCACATTAAACAGCTCCCTTCTGCAACAAGAGTTGCTACTGGTGGCAGAGGTGTTATAGGCGGCCATATAAATAAAATAAAAACTAAGTCCAAATATGGTGCAAAACGTCGCGTGATGTATAAGAAATTTGTTAGCAAATATATAATAAAGGCAGATAAACGAGGTAATAGGGGTACACAGGGTGGCAAGCGCAGGAGTGGCGCAAATGTTACTCGCAGGAAGATACTGAAACGCTCACGTGTATCTAAGAACAATGTCACGCGGAAAAATAACAAGATTCACAAGATTCATAAGATTCGCAATAAGAAAAATACTAACCTCCATTATAATTTACATAAGCGACATAAAACACTAAAACGTTAACAGCTATACCAATAATGTTGACAAATTATTTAACTTACTCTTTGTGTGGTTTATTCTCTTTCTCGCCATTGTCGCCATTGTCGCCATTGTTGCATTTTTGGCATTCGCATTTGTGATTGCGAAGTAATCTCAATTGTCGCGTGTACGAGTCTTCGTGGTCTGCCTTAATACAGCAAAATAGTATTGAAAATAAAACGAAGAATGATGTTATAACAACGAATGCATCTTCTATGTATACCGTCATTGTTATGTGGTGGTTTTGGTTTGGGTTGTTTATATCCAGTTTATGTTTATAAATGTAGCTATAGACATAAACGTTTTCAATTTTTCAAGGTGGGTGGGCGGGCGGGTTTATGTAGATACGTCGAAAATAAAAAAGTGTTAGTATATGTGCACTTGCTTACCTGATTGTATTACTTACCTGATTGTGCCGCGTTCGGTGTGTGTGTGTGTGTGTGTGTGTGTGTGTGTGTGTGTGTGTGTGTGTGTGTTGTCGACTTAGTTAGTAGTCGACGTCAGATTCGTTGTCTGACCCGCCGCAGTTGTGCCACGCCCGCGGTTCTTGGATATTTGTGATTCTGGTTCCGCGGGCATTGCTTTGTTTCTCTGCGGCATTAATGCGCCTCCATTTCGAAGCTTCGCGTTTCTTGCCTTCGCGTGACACATTCTGAAGATTCTTCTTGGGTAGGTCGATTTCAGCTTTGCCTTGGTACAGCATTGCAGATGATGCCGATTCTGTCTCCTCGTCGGTTACACGATTGGTGTTGACAGTGATTTGGATGGGGACGAATTGTTTGGTTTGCTGTTGTTGCTTCTTGGCGCGCTGCTGTTTGGCGATTCGGGCTTTTGCTGCTCCAGCTGCTGCTTTCTTCTTAGCACTGATTCTTCCACTGGATGCTGCGGATGCCGTGATTCGCGCCTTCGGCTCCGTGACTTGGACGACTTCGAGTTGCTGAACATCTGGGTAGTCATCGCACGTGTAGTTCAAGTCGTCATTGAGTCTCGTTTGCGCCACTTCATCATCGCCGCCAGCAAATGCATCGCACGCCTGCTGATATGCATCATTGTGTGTTTTTTCCATCCACTGTTGCTTTGCTGCTTCTTCTGCTTCTTCTGCTTCGCGGCATTCGCGCTCATAATTGTATTCGCCGCAGTAGTCGCTGTCGTAACTGCTTTGGTCGTCGTTCTCATTGCCGTAGCTGTAGCAATCGCTGCACTCCAAATCGCCACAGCAGCAGAATCCTCCGTCGCCATAGCGCCCCACTTGTTCTTCCTCCAGCTGCTGCTCTGCTTGTGCACGTCTACGGATCGACGCGAGACCTGCTTCGTGTCGTTCACGTGGAACCTCTCCACGTGGATAGTAACCAAATGGGCCGCAGTAGTCATTGCCGTATTCAACTGGTTCGCTGCAGTCGCTCTCATCGTTCTCTTGGTTGTCGTTTCTCGCCTCAATCACTCTTCTGGTTTCATAAGGGCTGCGCTGCAGGTACTGGCGCTTTACCCATTTGTTCCACACCTTTGCCTCTGCTGCACACCAACGTTGCTCTTCCTCTTGCGCTTGCGCTTGCTTTTGCGCTTGCTCTGCAATCTGTCTGATGGATTCCTCCTGGTCGTGGCGAAGGTCCTCGTGTATTTGACGCACTTTGGCGAATTCGTGGTTTGCGTCAAACGTCTTCAGGTCGAGAATTTCGCCTCTTGGGAGTTGGATTTGCGAGACGAGAGGAGCAGTGATGTCGATTGCGTAGATGTAGGGGTGGTGGTCAGCGGCTTCAGTGGCGTAGTGTTCTTGGAGCGTGCTTTCGGCATTGCGAAAGTCGATTGCAGCATCCTTCTGAAGCCGCACGACTTGTTTCTTGCGTGTCAGATATTCGCGCTTCATATCGGCACGCATTTTGCGCAGGAGTTCTTGCTTGTCGTAAGCATTTTTCAGTTTCAGCATTTTCTTGTACTGGTCCTCGTGGTATTCATAGGTTGCCTGTCTGCGTGGGTCAGCAAATTTATACATTCCAAACTCACTTCTCTTGTCGGTGAAGATGGAGGCGGTGGTGTTGTTCGTAGTAGTTCCGGACATTGATGATTCGTTCGTTGTTGGTTGCTTGGTTGCTACTTTCTATTTATTGCTTTATTATCATTTCAATTTTCCGATAGGATAAAATGCGGTGTGGGATTTATAAAGCAAAAGAATTAATTGTATAAGTAATATAAGTCATATAAGTTATATGAGTTATATGAGTTATATAAATTATCCATATGAAATATAAATAAAATATCCATTATACAATATAATGAAAAATTACACAAGTCTCGGGACAAGTCCTACTACTAATTATATACGATTTATTAATGAAGATGCATCAGGAGGTGGTGTAGGTGGTGTAGGTGGTGTAGGTGGTGTAGGCAGTAAAGGCAGTGGGAATAGTTTAGGAGGTCTCAGCGGTCTCGGTGGGTTGGCCGACAACCTTGCTTTATCGAGATTGGAAAAACACGATGAATGTAAGACTCGGGAGATTATAGGAAATTCAGGAATTCATAAATCGATAATTAGAAATCAAAATGGGGATGATGTTTGTGTTACTACACGCGAAAAATACGTTGTTGACGGTCATATACCAATAATTATTCCTTTTCATTGTTGTCTAATGGATATCGTAATTAATAATGACTTATGTATTGAGATTGTCGATAATAGCAATATTGAGATGAAGAATAAGGTACTTGCAAGTGGGAAAATACGGAAATACCGCTTAAATGGTAACATACAAGATTATGACATTTTTGTTGAATTTGAGAATGAGGATGTATATCGTGTAAATAAGCGAGGTATTATGATGAAAGTCACCGTATCAGAACAAGTGAGGAAAATTATTATAAATATGATGGTGAATTATGTGGCTGATGGCAAGGATGTAGATTTGCGGAAGTCGGGGAGTGGCGGTGAGGCTGCGGATACGGCTACGGTAGCGGCGGCGAATGCTTCTGGGAGGGCTGGAGGTGCTGGCGGTGCTGGCGGGAGAAGAAGAGGATGGTTCGGGTGGCTATCCTGTTTTACATCGCGAAATGATTGAAAATGATTATAAAATTAATGAAAATTAATGAAAATTATATAAACAGTATTTGTTATAATCATATATATTTACATATACACATACATATACATATTAATCGATTCGTTTATATTATTCACGAAATGAGTACTTGGATTTTAGAAGAACACGATATTGAACTTTTAGAGGGGTTTGAGTATAATGAGAATATTTCAGGTACAAGTATAATTACATTAAATGATTGCGAGTATGTAGGAGAAGTTCACGAACTCGAACAGATAAAAGAGCTTGAAGAACAGAAAGAGGTCGAAGAGATGAGCAAGATGATTTTACTTAATGATTTGGAAGGTTATGAAAAACACGATGAACGGGAGATACGGGAGAAATGCGTTAATTCGGAGGATAAAATAGAAATGAAAAATGAAATGATTAACGGTAAATCACAATGCGAGATTAATACTAATGTTAAAGAGATAGAACTTACAATTAATACATCTACTGTCGAAGAAGTTATTTTTAAAAAACATAGGGTTGAGATTTTAAATAAAGATACACGGTGTCGTATTATGGAGGGCGTAGTGTGCGGGTATACACTCGTTGGGCGAGTTTATGATCCTGATATTGTTTTAAACTTTGATGATGGGCGGAGTTTTTATAATGATAACTTTGGATATATGATGCGGTTTTATATTTAGGGGCGTTTTTTTATTTTTTTTATTTGGGTAATATATAAATGTCACATAGTTTGAAGAAAAATTCGTATAGAAAATATAAAAATGTGAAGAATAGTAGAAGAATAAATATAAAAAACGCAATATGAGTAAGCGTGTAAGTAAGCGTCTAAGTAAGCGTGTATACAAAGGTCATTCTCGAACTATGCATCGTCGAATGCGACTTAAAAATGGAGGAATGCTTAACCCCCGGAAAAAGTCACCACCACCATCACCACCACCACCATCACCACCACCATCACCCGAATCGAAAGCATTAAATTCAAAAGAATTAAAACAAGATTACCTACAATGTATTGTAGGTAATAGTATTGAAGGTAATACGTGGCTTAATGGAATAAGGGAGAAATTCAAAAATGATACATTAAGAAGGTTAATATTGATTAAAGATAAAGTGACTGCAGTTGACAAATCTTTTGTTAAAGAAAGCATTGTAAAGGAGATTGATTACATCATTGACCATAATAGATATTCAATGGCGAGAGAGTGTAATATTAGTGTGTTTGTTAATAGACTTAATTTTAAAGAGATTGAATCATTATTATTAGAAATCGAAATCGAAGGCGAACCATTATTTAAAAATTTTGACAGATATATGTTTCTTAGGCTGTTATTTGCTGAAGGGATAAACATTGATTATAGTGCCCCCTTATTGTCCGATATGTTGTATATGGGCGATAAAGTTAGTAAGAACGAGCTTGACGCCTGGATAATCGGTTCAGCGGCTACATTAACACAACCTTGGACACGTGTAATTTTTAGTTCTAAGTTTCTAGATTTAAAACATCTCATGTTTAAAAAATGGAAAGTCGAATATTTAGAATTGGAACAAATAAGATTGAAAGAAAATGCTGCTGCTACTGCTGCCGAAGCTGTTGCCGCTATCGAAGCTGATACTACTGCTGCTGCCGCCGCCGCCGCCGCTGCTGCTGCTGCTGCTGAAAATCCTGATGCTGCCGATGTTGCTACCAAAGCCGCCAAAGCTGCCAAAGCTGCCAAAGCTGCTGCCGATGTTGCTACCAAAGCCGTTACTGTCGCCGAAGCTGCTATTGCTGCATTTGCTGCTACTGCTAAGAATTCTGATGATACTGCTTATGCCGAAGCTGCAGCCAAAGCTGTGGCCGAAGCTGTGGCCGAAGCTGCTGCTGATAATATAATGAATGAGGTTGATTAAATACGTTCGGACACTAATCTAATACAAGAATATATAATCCTAAAAAATAATTAAAAAAAGATAAATGAAAAAGTGTTAGAAAAGTTTTAGAAAAGTTTTAGAAAAGTTTTAGAAAAGTTTTAGAAAAGTGTTAGAAAGGTGTTGGAAAAGTGTTAGAAAAGTGTTGGAAAAGTTTTAGAAAAGTGTTAGAAAATGTCACGACGCATATATTATATAATATTATACTTACATTATACTATTATACTATTATACTTACATTATACTATTATACTATTATACTATTATACTCTTGTGCATACTTATCCAATTAGGCATCGGCGTCCGCGATGATGCTGTTCTCGTATGCCTCGACGAGTGCATTGAACTCGATTTCGCGGTAGAGCGCGATGATGTACTCTTCGACATAATTGACCACTGATTGTGTATTGAAATCCTCGGCAATACAGCGGCTCATTCTGCCAATCGTTTCAAAAGTGTTTTCGAGGGTTTCGATTGGCGTGGAGTGATACTGCGGTGGTGTATCGTTTGGGATACACTCCCCTCTTTTGTTGTCGCGGGTGGCGTGCTCTTCTCTCAGCTCTTGTAATGCTTCGTAGGTTATGAGAGCATTCGCTCGCCAGAAGTCTTGGAGGGATTGGACGCGCGGAGATTGAGGGGATTGAGGGTATTGAGGGGATGCGAATCTTTCCCACGCGAGTTTCAATGCAAGGGAGTCGCTGAGTTTGTAGTTCTGTTTGTTTCCAGGACCGGATGCTAAATGTTCATATTGAACGGTGCGTGTAAGTCGGTTGCGCAGGAAATCTGTGTCATTTGCAGTCTTAGTATATCTCCCATCATTTGGTGATGTCGGGTCCGGATGCGGGTTCCAGGGGTCTACAATTTGTTGTGATGAGTACCCGCTTCCGTAGATGATGTCGTGGTCGTCGTGGTCGTGGTCGTCGCCGTCGCCGTCGCCGTCGCCGTCGCTGTCGCCGTCGCTGTCGCTGTCGCTCTCGCTGTTATATCCTGGGCCGAAATCGGGCGTCTTGCGTTTGTGTTTGGTGATTTCGGACGATGGATGCTTGTGCTGGTGTTGGGCCGGCTCTTCTTTCACGATTTTCCATTTCTCGTATTCTTCAGGTGTGATTTCACCGAGTTCCATAAAATACCTGAGAGGATCATTTGGGTTAAAACAGGGACTAGGGGCAGGACAGAGGTCGGAACAGGTTGCAGTGTCGGCGGTGGTGGTGGCGGCGGCTTCGCGATTAAGATTCAGGAATTCTTCAAGGTAGAAGTCGGTACAATCATCTGGAGTATTTGGGTCTTCGCTACCACTATTGTAGCTACTGATACTGAGAACATCGAAGTTTTGCGTGTAATTCGAATAGGCCATTCTTATGATTTGATACGATTTGATGCGATTTGTTGTTGTTGTTGTTGTTGCTCTTGGGGCTATATATTATTAAAGTATATTAATTCATTTCAATTTTCCGTATAATATGATAAACATATTTCACATAAATACATAAACATATTTCACATAAATACATAAACATATTTCACATAAATACATAAACATATTTCATATATACCATATATACCATATATACCATATATATCGCAGCGTGTGTGTATATGAATAGTTATATACCAAAACCTACATTTTTGATTAATAGACCACACGAAGGTCCCGAAGAATTCGAGTTTGACTTGGTGGGTGTAACATTTTCCGATGGCGTGGAGCGGTTCATATGTAAATCGAATATTGTTCCCGAGGATTATATTCCGCGCGTGGTATATAAACTAAACGAGATGACAGGGTCGTATTATGAAGTGGGAAGCTATAAAAAAGATGGTTATGTGGGTGATGGTTATGTGGGTGATGGCGATGAGAGTGGTCAGGGTGATAAATACGTGTTTGTTTCAGTAGATTAGTGCGTTATATTTATTATTAATTAGTTATTAATAACAAATAAAAATAATACTTGTGATATATCTAGAGTAATTTGGTATTTTCGATATATTTCTAATATTTCGTATATTTCGTATATTTCGTATATTTCGTATATTTCGTATATTTCGTATATTTGGCATAATGAGTGAATTAGGGGATTATATATTATATCCAGCTCAGTCTAAATGTATATGGCGAGTATCGCTTCTTTTTCTATTATCGTGCTCCTACGCATTATATCGCGGGCATTATACTCTAGCGGTAGTTCCTGGTGGCGTGCTTTTGACGTCACTGAATTATTGGCGGAAGCCTACGTATGGATGGCGGCGGAATTTAGATATGGCTTTCGTATGGAGTGCATTAATCTACCAGAATATACGTGCTTATCATATGACAAATGCTGTACCGTATTATCATTTGATGATATTTGGGGCATCGTTGTACCCCATTAGTAATTATTTACATAAAAAAAAGTACTACTGGGGGTCAACGTTCACACATTGTATGTTACATATTGTGGCGAATATTTCAAATATGGTTTTATACAGTGGCGACGTGGATGGTGGAGGGAATGATGGAGGGAATGCGGGACTGGATGTCGGTGTTGGTGTTTGCAGTCCACCATTCTGGAGCGCTGCGGCGTTTTGCCCATTTAGCTATCCGTGTTTTTTCAGGGGACATATAGTAAGCCCGATACGATGCTACCGCGTCTCCTAATGGGTCCTTGTATTGAACAGGCATCGCCAAGGCAAAGGGTGTCGTCACACCGCGTGATTCGGTGGAGGATACTGGGAACAGATGGTCAGCAGGGATATTTTCGCGAATGATTTGTGCGACTAGGTACGATTTGTGGATTCTGGATGCTGGGTGAGCGTATCGATATTTCCATTCGGCGTGAAGGGCGTCGATATGATCAAGTGTCCAGATGAAATTGGCACGGGATGTGCGGCACCATATCGTGACTGGATGATTCTTATGGGCGAGTTTGTAGAGTTGTTCGTCGAGGTCGGGGTCAAGATGAGGGTCAGGGATGAGAACACGGACGGCTGTGGATAGCATCTGTACGGCTTCAAGAAGGATTTTATGGATATGTTTATCCATCATTTCTTCGGCGGCTTTGGCAGGGTCGGTAGAGAGGATGAACAGATTCATTATTGTGTCAGGTTGGGATAGTAAGCACAGAATTGATGTCTTCGATTTACTGCTTTCCGGTTGTTGGGTAATATTCGTTTCAATTTCCCGATAATTATTTCGAAGTTAGGCTCAAATAGAGTAAAAATAATATAATGACCAATATCTTTGTTCCTGAACCAAAGTAACGAACATATTGCAACTTTTGGGTAGGTTGTTGTCTACAAAATTTCATCTGGTCTTTCATATGATATTTATCATCTGTTTTTGTGTGCGAGTAGTAATAATTTTGAATACAATTACTTGCGTATACATTTGTTAATGTAGATATTATATACAACGCAGCAAATATAAGCTTTTTTGAAGTAGGTATTTTTATAATATAGATTGATATACAAGTTAAAATATTTCTAACTATATCCAAAAAATGGTCAAATTGTTCACCATCCTTTGATGTAAGACCATAATTACGTGCGTATTGTCCATCTACACAATCGAACCAATAAGCGATAGCATAGAATAAAGCAGCATATCCGAATTTATATTTTAGAATACAAGTTATACTCGAAATCATAAATATTCCGCCAATCAATGTTAATATATTTGGTGTAAAATGTAATGATTTCAGTATAGGTAGACTTTTATCGCCAAAGTACCTCATTAAACTATCATAAGGATTATCTAAATTTATCGGTAATTTTGTACCATTGTATTGCGAGTGGTTGTTATTGTTATTGTTGTTGTTGTTATTGTTATTGTTATTGTTTTTTGTATTATAATCTATAACCCTATTCATTTGAATAAAAATATCCGTATATATAATTCATCATATAATTATTTGATATGATTTCGATTACTTATTATAAAACATAAAACATAAAACATAAAACATAAAACATAAAACATAAAACATAAAATTGATATTTAAAAGATTCACTGTACAATATATAAACAGGAACAAACGTGAAAACCTTCGCATCATTACTTCACTTTACTTTACTTGAAAATGTCGACCTGTGTTGTCGGCGGCGCTCCAAAACGTCTTAATTATATTGGTTCGAAATTCCAGTTGTTGGATTGGATTACGTCCGCAATGAATGCGAAAACGGGGTTATTTGGTGGGTCATCTGTGTCTGGCGCGGTTACTGTCGCAGATATATTTGCCGGGACGGGTATTGTGTCATATCATTTTCGAACCAAATATGGAGCAAAAGTGATATCAAATGATGCAGAATTGTATAGTTCGGTAATTGCTCACGCATTTACGTGTTCGGTTTATAGTGAGAAATGCAAGGCCGTTATTGCGTTGCTTTGTGCTGAACTCGAGGCGAAACGGTATGTTGTTGGGGGTGGTGCTGGTGGTGCTGGTGGTGTTGTTGCGGGGTTTGTTACGCGGAATTATAGCCCATATGAGGGAAATGAGCGAATGTTCTTTACTGTTGATAATGCACAGAGGATTGATTATGTGCGGCGGCGACTGGAAGACTTGAAAGATGGTGTTAGGGGCGATATTGGCAAGGGTGGTGGTCTGAGCGACGACGAGTATAAGTTTATTCTCGCCTCTATTTTAATCACGGCAGATAATGTAAGCAACGTCCCTGCTGTATACGGGTGCTATCTAAAAAATTTCAAGGCAAAGGCGATGCGTGCATTTATCCTTGAACCGATTCATAAATACACGACGCCTTGTATTGTCGGTTCCAGGACGTTCTGTTCTGATGTATTGAGTCCGGCATTTCTTGGTGACGCGGCTTTTGCTTCTACGGATATCACATATATCGACCCGCCTTATAACGAACGCCAATATTCCAAGAATTATTTCCCGTTGAATATTATTGCCCGAAACCCCGTTCATCTTGCGTCAGTGTCGGATGCGCCCGTACTAAAAGGGAAGACGGGTATTCCTGCCGATTGTTTCATTTCGCCGTTTTGTAAGCGCGGCGGCGGCGTATGTGAGGCGGCATTTGACAAACTGTTTCGCGAACTTAAAACGAAGTGGATTTTCTTGTCTTACAACAGCGAGAGTATTGTACCCAAAGAAAAAATGTTGGAAATTATGGGGCGTTATGGGGTCGCGTCTGTAGAGGAGTGTGATTATAAACGGTTCAAGTCTTTCAAATATAATGGCGATCTGGAGATAAAAGAGTACCTGTTCTGTCTGCGGAAGTGTTGAGGCGAGATTCTTGGGGTGGCTGGCGTTGTAGGGCGTTATAATGCAACAATCGCAAATCGTGTATGAAACAATTTCAGGATGGCTTCGAAGTTCCATCTGATTGCGAGATTGGTGCGGCTTTTAGTATGGAACTGGAACTCCGCGATTGATACCGGTTTTTTGTTTGGTTGTGATGAGGGAGACGAGGGTGACGAGGGTGACGAGGGTGACGAGGGTGACGAGGGTGACAGGGGCGAGATTTTGAGGGTAGTTGAATTTTCCCACTTGTCGTGTGTTCGTGTCCACGTATATTCGTAGCTGCTCCAGTCGATTGGTGTGGGTGTTGATGTGGTTGTGGTCGTGGGTGTGGTTGTGGTTGTGGTCGTGGTGTGCGTTTCAGTAATAAACCGAATATCACCTGTATTTGCAACATAATAAACAATAGGACAACTAAATGTATACTCCCACATAACGGGCAAAATATTGGCGATGTGTTCTTGGATATATTGCTTGAGATGTGGTGGCGAAGATGCGAGGGCGGCGATTGTAGCGGGGTCTTCGATTCCGATAACCTGACAGAATTTTTCGGCGCTTGGTTGGCCGATTACTTGAGGGGCGACTTTGCCGCCTTTTTTCTTGTTGCTTTTTGCCGAGAGATTTTGTGCTCCATCATCGGATGCGAAATCGTATCTTGCTCCATTGCTTGCTGTGTGGTGACATTGAGGGAAGTGATTCGCTGTTTTTAGGTTTGATACACGAGGGATGAGTTTGTCGACTTCTTCTTGACTGTACACAAATGCGCCATCATATGGAGTACCATACACATCGCAAATGGCCTTCTCGAGTATTTTGCCGGTGTCTTCTGTAAGGAGTGGCGTTTTGGGTGTCGCGGGTGTCGATGGCGTAGTTGCGGATATGTCTGTCATTGGAGATACTTCTTCTTGTGAAGATATCTTTATATTTGTGTCGTTGTTGTTGTTTTGTAGTTGAGGTTGAGGTAGTTGAGGTTGCTGAAGTTGAAGGGGATGAAGGGGTTTTCGAAATACGTCGAAAATATTACCATACTTTGGGTTTGGTAGTCGTCCTAGTTTTTGGAGAATAGATAGAGGCGGGGTTTCCATAGCGTGTGATAGTATACAGTAACGTCTGGCTGATATAAACATACTTATACTAAACATACCACTATTTTTCATTTCAATTTACCGTTATTGTAGTCGCAAAATTGAAATGAAAATATACGAATAAATCGAATATAGCAAAGCAAAAAAAGAAATGTCATCTGCGGAATACTCGTCTCATCCTGAAAATGATGAGAAAATGAAGGTTGATTTGAGGAGGAGGGAAATGAACAAAATGTTCGATGCGAAGGTCAAGATGAGACAGATATATAAAAGAGGCTTTATACAGCCAGATAGATTCGGAAAAAAGGGGAGCAGTGATGGTGGTGGTGGTGACGGTGGCGGTGGCGGTGACGGTGGCGGTGATGATTCCGATAATATTGATTTCGATATTACCGATATGACCGACAAAGACATCGCAATCGTATGCGAAGAACTATGGGTCGATTTCAATACATGGATAAATCAGCAAAAAAATGTGTGCGACTGCACCGAAAAGGTATATGTATATTTGTCGCACAATTGGGCGACATTGTTGTGCATTGCATTGTCTATGATTGCGTTTCGTTGGTATATCGGTGCCGGGAAGGATGCGTGCACATATGGTTTTGGTTGGGGAGCTGTGAGTCTGATTTGCGAAGTTATGCGCCACGTTGGTGAAATTATGCTTGCGATATTGATGATTCTTTGCGGTCTTTGTTGCGGGATGTTGCCCGTCATTACGTGTGCTTGTATATACGAAGCTCTACACGGTGATACATATGATGACGATGGTGATGATGAAAAAAAGAAAAAGGAGTGAAGTGTTGGTGGTGTGTGTGGTGTGCGTGGTGTGCGTGGTGTGTGTGGCGTGTTAGTAAACTTTTTTATTATCTTTTATTGATTATGGGCACGGGCACGGGCACGGGCACGGGGTTGCTATAGGGTCAGGTGTATCGTTTGCGACACACGCACACACACGCACAATTATCCGTCCAGTTCGCGCACACGGATTCTTGGGAGGTCTGGCACGACATCAACATTGACAGCTGCAATTCTCGCTCTTTCGTCGTTGTTTTGTGCATTGTACAGTTGCTGTATATATACGTTTGCGGGATGATGGTGATGGTGGTTGTGGTTGTGGTTCTGGGCTCTGACTCTATCGGCTGGATTGTTTTCGTGTTCGTGGTAGTCGTAGTCATCGTAGTCATAGTCATCGTAGTCATAGTCGTTGCTCGGTAGCAGGTAAGGGTTCGGGTGAGCAGGGTGGTCGTATCCAAATTGTATGCGCTCACGGCGATGGATATTGATTTGGTCGGCCGCATATCTCGCATACGCCTCGCGTCGTTGTTCTTCTGTAGCGGGTACAAGATACACCATATCCCTCCATTGTTCGGATGCCGCGCGGGCTCCTATTGGGTCCATATCATAATCGGGAATGATAATAGTGCGATTTGCTCGACGAACAAGTTCGAGATCAGGCAAGACATTGGTTACATTTCCTGCAACAATGACTTCTGGAACAATACGGTCAAATGCTTCGAAATTGTTGCCAGGTTGTGCCAAAAGCGATGCCATTTCTCGAATCCACGTGTCGTCGCGGTCGGTGGATGTCAGTATCGCGAGCTCCTCATTGGATTGATAAAATGGCGTGTCGGGTGCTTCGGTGTGAAATATGCGCGTGATTGCTTCGGCGATGGGATGGTTCTCGTGGTATGAAACAGGGACAGGTATATACCTACCCGTGAGTTGTTGTCGAAGCGGGTGTCCATTACCTATATTTTCGACCGATTCGATATGTAAAATACAGCGACGCCATCCGGGAGTGGTGGATGGGAGCGGAATGAGGACGACTTCAGGGAAGGCGTTGGGTAGTAGGTGTGCTTGAACACGACCAAATGAGTGGTCATAAATGTATCCGGAGGTTTCATAGGCAAGGGGCGGGAGTCTCAGATAGTCCAAAACGGCGTCCCAATCTTCGACGCTGGTGATATGGCGCGAATGCGTATAACGCCCTTGATTGCCTGGACGTCGCAGATTGTAGCCGCTATTATTAATAACGCGGTAGACGTGGTTGCTGTGTCGTGCTTCGAGGATGCGGTCGGCCATTGTTTGTTGGTCACAATTGATACTTGGTTGCTTGTTTTCAGTGCTTATATATTTATAGGGTTTAAACCATTTCAATTTTCCATTTTAGATTCTTTATGAATTCGTTTATAGAAAATTGAAATGTGTGTGTGTTTGTTATTATTTTTGTATATAGCATTCTAAATTTACCGACGGCGGTGATGTCTACGTGACTTACGCGACTTATGTGACTTATGTGACCTACGAATTTTCCTGGATTTCTTATTGGTAACACGACGGCGACGACTGTGGCGTTTACGGCGTCTTGAACCGCCGTTATAAATATAATAAACATTACCATCACTTTTGTTCATGTATCGGTCGGTCTCTGGTGGTTTCGTCGGTAATTTTTTGTTAACGGCGTTACTGATTTCACCGTTGTAGTAGTTATATTTGATATCACTTTTATCATTTATATAATCTATATTTGACATTACATTATATATTTCCCAAATATTATATTCTATTTATCCACCAATATTTCTTTCCCTAAATTCTTTACTATTTTTCGTTCATATTTTTCGTAGTTTTCAATAGGTTCACATATAGACCGAACCATTGTTAGATATTTAATTTGTTTTTGTTCTGTTTCCATCCAATCTGGATTATCTATTGCCCATTGCTGAAGTGCCGTACGTTCTTTATCCGCAATTTTTATAATTGTATTCCGCATTTTGTCGTGATTATTGTCCTTTTGCCATTTATCTTCATCTTTAATATACATCGTATCTCGTTTTACATCTGTACAATGTATCGGTCGTTTATATATATCTAATTGTTTAAGACCCTTTATCATCACGTCGGTCACTCCGCGTGATATACCATTTGTCTTTGAGAATAATAAATCATCTAATGTTATTTTGAGCGAATCGACAAACTCTGACATATTCAGTGCGTCTTTACATTTCTCGTTTAAGAAGAAGTTAAGATTGAAGGTGTTGTTGTTGTTGGTTGTATTGTTGTTATGGTTGTGGTTGGTCGTGTTGTTGTTAGTAATTAGAGAAGGTGGTGCCAATTGTTGTTCCTTAATTATTTTCATCATTTCTTCGCTATTTTTAACCAAAGTCATAAACATATCTTTCGTGATTATGACTTTATCGTCTTTACATACGAAATCTTCAAAACCATCGGAACTTTCTTTACTTATTTCTATTTTTATATTATCTTCTTTAATTACATTTTTAATTACATTTTTAATATCGTCGTCGTTTGGTAATAAAATTAATTTATTGCATTTATTTTCGTGATACCATAAACTATTTCTTGCTTTATATTCCTTATTACATTTCTTACACACGAAAACACGGTTGGTAAAATCAGGTGTAATTTGTTGTTCTAAATTATTAATCATTGTTCTATTTATATGTTTCCGTGTGAGTAAATGCCGCCCCCAATCAACATTTTTACAGCATCTAAAGTCACAAGATTTACAGTAAAATTTGGCGGAGTTTTTTAGCGTAATTTCCATTCTAAATTAAAATAAATGTCTTATATATATAGAACATAAAAAACTCCTAAACCCTTTTCGCAAAATATATAAAAAAATGGGAAAATTTATGGTAACGTTTTTTTGAGGTTGAAAATGTGTTTGTGAGCATTATGGTCTGAGTGACGATGATGATGTTTTTTTCAAATCTCTGGCGCGTTTTTAGAAAAAGGACATTTATAAATGTCCTTTTTTGGATTTTCCATTTTAGATTTGAAAAAAACGATTCACTTCACTTCACTTCCCTTCCGTTGGCGTCCGCCCTGCCTTATTATGCGGGGTTATGGTGTGACTGTTGTATAGGCGTGGGATATATTGCGAGCATATATGGTGCGGCGGGGATGGTATTATTGAGGTATTATTGAGGTATTGTTTGTATATATTTTGAAAAATGGAGAAATGGAGAAATGGAGAAATGGAGAAATGGAGAAATGGGTTAAAATGGTGAAAAGAAAAACTTACCTTGGCTTACCTGGGTTGTCGTGTCGTGTGTCAGTGTTTTAGGTTTATTAGCTGCACTCCTCGCCGTGGTCGTATCCGTGTCCGTAGTAGGTTTCGTCGTCTTCGGAGTCCCAGCAGTCGCAGTCACCGTTGCAGTTGTCGTCGTCACTATATTCGTCAATGCGATGTGTTAGGGGGATAGCTTCTGTTGCGGTTGCGGTTGCTGTTGCTGTTGGCGTCATCATTGTCGTCTCCTCCATAAACCGGGTACACTCGCGGCAGAGGTAGAATGTGTCGCCTGTTTCGCGGTTGGGGCCGATAAGCCAGAAGCCGCCATTGCGGGGGTCGAACAATTGTGAGCATTGGCGACACTGGTAATTGTTGGGGTCAAATGATGAGTTTGCTGCGTGCGTAAGAGGGCCTAGGCTCTGTGTATGTGCGGCGGCGGCGGCGGTGGCGGCGGATGCTGCTGCAAATGACGATTCGATTGTTGCCATTTCCTTGGCGATGGCTTGACGATGTGTTTCAATCTGGGCTGTTGCGTCGTGAATGGTGGTTAGAAGCATCGCGATTTGATACTCGTGATTGTGGATATTGGCGAGGGAATCTTGGATTGCTTGGTTGTTGCGTTGATGGTCCTGCTCGCGTTCCTCGATTTGCTGTGCGATTTCGTCGAGAGCTTCGCAGATTTCGCTCATAACGAAAACGTCTCCTTGGCTTTGTTCGGGTTCGGGTTCGGGTTCGGCTGGCGCCGTTGTCGGTTTGTCATCGTTGTCGTCATCGTTGTCGTTGATGATTTTGCGACGCTTCGCAGGAGGGAATGCAGCTTCGTATTCTTCCACTGTGTCGTAGAGGAATTCGCGAGCGTGGACATTCAAGATGCTGCTGCCCAATTTTTGTTTCTTGGATGCGTTGGTGGCGGCGGCGGCGGCGGTTTTGGCGGCGGCTTCGGCGGACATCTTCATTGCGGCGATCATCTCGCGATGTCTCTGAGACAGCTTCACGTGTTCCCATACCTGGCAATGAAGTTGAGATGGAAACACATTTTTGTAGCCCAAATGGCCCCTGGTTTCCAGAAACACACAGTCCATCAGCTTTGACGTGATTGCTTGGACGCTTGGGGTGCGTGGAGTGACGACAGATGCTTTTGGCGTTTTGGGTGTGATGGGTGCATCGTCATCTTTGTCTTCGGCATTGAGGGCAGGTTTGGGAGATGCGAAACTGAATTCGAGCATTTGGGCGATTTTCCAGAGGGGCATTTGGTTCCTGTGTTCAAGGTAAGCAATCGACAGCTCTTGAAGTTCGAGTTCCGTCCAATGATGTCTGCGCATTCCTGGGCGAGACCCAAATGAGGAAGCGGTGCCGGCGCGAACAATGCGACGAAGAGTGGTGGCGTTGACATTGGAAGATGACATTTCGTGGTCGAGTTTTGAAAGTTGATACGAGTTTGGGGTTGCTTTTTAGGGCGCTATATTCGATTTATTGGATTAAAATCATTTCAATTTTCCGATGTGCGAAAATGGAAATGGAAACAGGATGTAGAGTCAATTAATACTAAAAATAGAAAATGGTTATTGTGGTCATCGTTATTGTGGTCATCATTTTCTTGTCCGGGTTTTTCGACCATATTTACAATGTTGGCGTTGCGAGAAACCTTTCGGGTGTTTACAATTAATGCTTTGCTTATATTTGAGCGACCATTTGTGTTTATGAGGGCGTACGCGCGTTAGTGTTCGCGATGTGCGTTTGGTTGGCATAGATGTGTTGATGAGTGGATGCGGGGATGCGGGGATGTATATATATATACAAATATAAAATAAAAAATAAAAATAAAAAAAGTGGTTTTATACAGGGGACTCTGTCCCCCGTTATCCCCCTGGCCTACGGCATTGTGGTTTGCGTGACAGGGTTTACGCACGGATTCGAATTGTCGGCGGGTCCATAAGTGTTGCACGGTCGATTGTCCCTGTGTGTCGCGACGGAATGACATCTCGAAATTCTTTCTTCAGTTTACCCAAGACGGGGTTGCTCATTTTCACATAGAGCTCAGGGTGTTGAAATATATTCCCTCCCACGAAAATATCCAGGTGAACATCGGGGGTCATCAAGCACGGGAAGAAGTGACCGAATACTAGAGCAGATGCTTCGTCCCCGTCATATGTCGCGAGATGTTTCGCGCGGAAGATGATGCTCTTGATGAAGCGCATATTGAATCCAAATACGCCGACGAATTCGGGGGAGATGACGCACGATGCTCTTACGATGAAGCTATACATTGCGTGAACCATCTGTGTGGTCTGGACGACACGCGAGGCGTTTATGCGGATTTCGGTGTTGGAATGGGGATGGGGATGGGGCCAAAATAAACTAGCACCATTATCGAGACGGATGATTGCAGTGCCGTCATCGTGGCGACTTGGGCGGTCGCGCATCTCCAACCATTCTAAATTCGCGTCCAGGTAATTCTTGACTGCTTGATAAAATGTATGGCGAATTGCGTACGTCCAGTAGTCGTTGTCGGGGCCTGGTTCGGCGATGACATCGTAGGCGGTTCGCTCCCCGCGGCGGACGCTTTGGACTTTGGCGCTCAGATTGGTCCATCTGGCTGCTGATGCGGGGTCGGTTTCGGGGGTGCCGATAAGTTTCAGGCATTCGCGAGCATAGTATTCCGCCTTGTGAAATGAATTTGGGCCGAACATAAACTGGGGATATGGAGCGAATGGCACTTTGAATCTGTCAGCCATAAGTTGTTTCAGGGTGACCTGTAATTGCTCGGGGATATTTTGCGCGTGATTTGTGGCGTATTCCACGTATGGTGCGGCGATTTTGTCGGCCCGGTTTTGTGACCCTGATGCCCGGCGCAAAATGTATTGAATTTCGCGATGGTGGAGATTGTGGACGTAGTGTTGGTCGCGGTAATTGTTTATGTGCTGATTCACGATGGCCGTTGTACTGGTTCGTTCACAAGAGAGGCGAATAGCGAGAAGAGTAATGAGTGAACCGGCGACGATGCGAAGGCGTTGATGAGGATGAAGGGCGCTGATTGCGGTGACTTGTGCTCTCACTACGCTGTGTGCGACGGCGAGTGTGTAGTCGGATAGTGGTCGCAGGATTTGGAGAACGGACTGCGGTTGCTCGATATGCTGAAGTTTGCGTTGCAGCAAGTAGTGCGGAAGATGGTCGGGCTGGTGGTGGTCGGGCTTGGGTTGGTGGTCGGGCTTGGGTTGAGGCTCGGTGATGACTCCTTGTGCGATTGCCTTTGCGTGTACGGCGTCGCGGATTTTCTCGTATCTGGCCTTGTAAAGTTGGCGACGTTCGTCGTCGTGTCCCGCAATAGGGTGAGGGCGACACGCGCGGGTCTCTTCGGTATCCAGGATGACAAGAATGAGTCCGTATTTGGGAAGTTCGCCGGATGCGAGTTGTTGGCGACGGCGCTGGCGTCTTTCGAAGCGGCGCTTGTAGCTTTTGTTTGACCACACGTGATTGAATCCTTCAGCTGCCGCGGTAGTTGCTGCTTCTATTTCGTTTTGAAATGCGCAGTCATAACGAGCTGGGAAAATCTCGCTTTCGGACACTTCGTCACTGGGGGAATGAGGCACTCTTTCGTCATCGGAGGGATTATGCCACATTCGATAGGTGGTGTTGAAGAAATCGTTTTTGCGGTGGAAGTAACTGACGTAAAGGCAGTCACCAAGGGGGTTAGTGTACTGGACGGTCTCGCTACTGGTTCCGGCGTGGCAGCAACAAGTGTCGGCACTGGAGGGTTCTTCGCAACACTTTTTGATAAATGTTCGCTCAGGTGGGACACTTGCGGGGTCGAAATCGGCGTGACAACAGTCGGGGCGAACCACGACGAGTGTTTTTGGGTGTTGTGGGAGCACGTATTTCATTTTGTCGAGCAGATGGCGCGAAAGAGTGTAGTCGGGTTGTGGTATGGGGTTTGGTGTGGGGGTTGGTGGTGATGCAGGAGCGATGTTTGGTATAGAAGTGAGTTGCTCAATGATGTGGTGTTGAGTGCGGATATGTTTCACAGAGCGTGTGACGTGCGCGTGGTGAAGTGCGGCGATTGCGTTGTGGTATTGAAGCGTGCCGTTACCTTTCATAAATTGGTTGTAATCTTTGACGAGATTTTCGGCGTGGTTGCCTGCGGCGTGTTCAAATACACGAAATCCTTCGTGCTTGTAAGTGTAATGTTCTTCTCCACTAGTGGCAGGGGGTCGGCGAACAGTTCTGTTGGTGGGGATTGCGCGCGCAGCGATATCGTCGGAAATGGCTTGAGGGGACTTTGCGGACTTTGCAAAAGAACGGGAAAACATTTTGACGAGACTTGATAGCTGGTAGTTGATACGAGTTCGGGGTTGCTTTTTAGGGCGCTATATGCGATTTACAGGGATTTAGACATTTCAATTTTCCGATTAATAATATTTATTTTTATATATATATGTGTATATGTGTATATGTATAAACTACAAAAGTATCGCGGAAAAAAAGTAACACGGAAAAAAAATTCACGATTATCTTTATCTAGAAAAAGTTGTCGAAGACGACGTCGCGTAAAAACAAAACGATGTCATATTAGAAGTTCTACGTCAAGGTCTACGATAAGGCGTACAATAAAAAAAGGGAATAAGCGTGTTAGAAAAAATACGCAAAGGGGTGGGAAGGGATGGTGGGAGAATAATGATGAAGAACAATCAGCATCAGCATTAGCAGCAGAAACAGCAGCACTTCTAGACTTAGCAGAAGCAGAAAAAGAATTAAAAAAAGAAGCAGCAGCAGAAGCAGCAGAAGCAGAAAAACTGAAAAACATTACGGATGCATTAGAAATATATATTAGAAAACAGTATCCTGAACTTGGCAATAACACCGATCTTACATTCTTAACATTCGCAAAAGGACAGGTTACGAAAGTTAGAAAGGCTGATTCATTAAAATCAGCAAGGTTTTCAGGGGTTAATAGAATAGAAGATTTATATATATTCGTTAGTAAACCCAACAATATATTTTATATTGTTCGATGTGCTGAAAAAAAAGGTTGCCCTGCTAGATTTACTACATTTTCTAAACTTACGGATTCAGGTGTGGAAGTGGGTAGTTTATATCACAATATTGCAGAAGGAATATCTCGACCATTGGAAGGTATGGAAAGTAAAGTATTAAGATTAGAATTACATTCGAATGAAAATGTTCCAATAAAAAAATATAATGAAAACGGTGTTAGTAAAGGATATATGTATTTTAAAGGTGTTGGTAAAGAAACCTATTATCTTATTATATTAAGCGATGATGATTTAAACAGAATAACGGATAATGTAATTCCAGAAGTTCAAACTGGTTATGAATGGCGGGATAGAGCCGCTGCTGAAGCCAAAGCCGCTGCTGAAGCCAAGGCCGCTGCTGAGATTCAAGTAGGAGACCTTGTCACAATTAAAGATGCCAAAACCTTTAATATGTATAAAGTAATGAAGGTCTCTAATGACGAACGCGGTAATACGATTTGTTACATCCTGAAGGAAGATGGAATATTATATCCTATGCCTATTAACGACCTTGAACGTTTTTATACGACGGCTAAATGAGATACGAATTATATGGTCGATGGTCGATGGTCGATGGTCGATGGTCGATGGTCGATGGTACGTGATTCGTGATTCGTTGTTCGCGACTATGCATATGATATTGATTTTCACAAAATATGAAGTTTTTTATACTATATTTTGTGAAATGATTTTACTACTATATAAAATAGAAAAATATAAAAAGTAAATGATTTGTCGAGTCGAGTATAGACGGTATCAATGCGTTATTATAAAGTAGATTTGTAGCTTTATGGGTTTTAACTAGATGGGGTTGGGGTTGTAAAAGTGATTGTTTGAACAGGCAGAAGATAGGTAAGTTTCTGACCTGTATTTATATTAACTAATGTAATCGCAACTGTATAATCCGTCGCTGGTTCAAGAGGACTTAAACCAAGGGTTTCCGTATAACCATCAGCATTATAACTAAACACGACAGTTTCGTTTGCCGGATTTGAGGTAGGGTAAAAAGACACTCTATGGCCATAAGGTTCCCCTGCGGAGGACATTTTAACATTAACATAAGTGAGATATTTATCGCCTATTAAACTAAATCCTCCAAAACGTGCAAAGTTCGTAACACCATATGTTTCGGCATTTAATAGTAGCTGATAGTTAGTAACTAATAATTTCTCATTTGAAGTTAATGCATTATAAGCTGTTCTAGCGGCTGCATATTGTTGGGAATCGATTAAAACGATTACAATTTGAGCAGCAGCTTCAGCAGCTTCAGCATTTAATAGGGTCTGATAGTTAGTAACTAATGCTTTCTGAGTTGAAGTTAATGCATCATAAGCTAATCTAGCGGGTGCATAATTGCCACCCCCGATTAAGTTTATTACATGTTGAACTTCAAAATTGGATAGGACTGGATAGTTAGTAACTAATGCTTTCTGAGTTGAAGTTAATGCATCATAAGCTGTTCTAGCGGTTCCAAAATCGCCATTATCGATTAAGACAATTACCAGTTGAACAGCTTCAACACCCAATAGGGTCTGATAGTTAGTAACGAATGCTTTCTGAGTTGAAGTTAATGCATCATAAGCTAATCTAGCGGCGGCCCAAGCGGCTTGATTGATTAAGTCGATTACAAGACGAGCGTACAATCTATTAATCATATCGTAAAGGTCATCAGTAACATCTTTCACTGCAGATGTAGTAGCAACTTTATTGCTGTTGTCACTTATAGCAACTTTTGCAGCATTCAAAATAGCACTGGTAGCATTTACGGTTCCTGTGAAGGT
>Ga0114966_10000033_pt1 | contig 114836 bp, 97 predicted proteins | sample M_130207_XF_Meta_FD_87029 | JGI IMG/M metagenome (GOLD analysis project Ga0114966, IMG submission 87029) | Freshwater microbial communities from Lake Montjoie, Canada to study carbon cycling - M_130207_XF_MetaG | ecosystem: Environmental > Aquatic > Freshwater > Lake | place: Lake Montjoie...
CGCCAGCATTGCCCGTCTCCGCTTCACCGGCAGGCCAAGACTAACATGCATTTTTCAACGACCCGGGCAAAAGGGGACATTTCTACTTTGCCAGCAGGGGGACATTTCTACTTTGCCTTGACATCTTCAGTGTAAATGCTTGCGGCACGGCAGATGTTTTGCTAGGCTAGTGTCTGACCTCGCGGAGACGTAGCTCAGTTGGTTAGAGCGCCGGCCTGTCACGTCGGAGGTCGCGGGTTCGAGCCCCGTCGTCTCCGCCATTTATCTTCTTATGCATCCTGTGTCTGGCCCGAAGATTTCCCTAGTAAACGGGCCTGACTATCGCGAAGGTTACGCGAATAGTGTGCAGATTCGGCCGAACCTCTGGGATTTTTTGTTGATGTTCGGGATCGCAACGCAAAACGCGCCGGATGCCGTCCACATTCAGAATTTTCAAGGCGTTTATTTGAGCCCTCAGCAGGCCAAGGCCCTAATGAACGTTTTACAGGACAACGTTCGCCAGTACGAGCAAACGTTTGGCGAAATCCATTTAGAGCCGAACCCGGTTACTAACGGTCCGCTGCAATAAGCAAGCCGTCGGCAGCGTCGGCGCACAAGCTTCAACCGGGCGGGATGGATGCGGTGGAGCCGTAATCGAGGACTCGGCCGGGACCGGGCGTGGGTTTGGCTGGGATCTGATTGCGTTGCCGAGCGAGAACGGAGTGAGATTTTCCGACGACCCAGACAGGGCGGGCGGAGCGCTCGGCGAGTCGGCGGCCGGGGTGGCGGAGCTTCGGCTGCTCCACCTTGACGATGGACCGGAGGCGTAAGGCGACGACCTCGATGAGTCGGCCGGGTATGCCATAACCGTACATTTTTTCGTTCGCGGCGGCGAAGGATTGGGGGAGCTGTTTAGAGCAGGGGGGTGAGTTCGTAGCTCTGGTCGGCGTAGCGTTCCAGCTTGGGATTCGAGTGTGGCGAAGCCGGCTTCGTAATCCGTACGGCCGAGGACGCCGGCGGCATCGCGGACGTTGTCAGCCAGGAGCAGGCCCAAGGCCGAGAGGGCGCCGGCGAATTGGGGGACGAGGACTTGGGTGATACCAAGGGAAACGGGTATTTTGCAGGCGGTGGAGGAGCGTGAACGGCTGAGAATCGAGCCGCGTTCGACGCTGACAACTCGCATGGCGCGCTCCATGCTGGCGTTGGCGACTCAGGATGAGCCCGCTACAGCGCCAGCTTCAAGGTCGAGGCCTGGAGAGGCCACCGCAGCCGTCGCGCGGGCGGGCTCGCTGTGCATAGTGCCGTCGGCGAGTTGGTCGGGGGCGATGCGGCCGAGGATGACTTGCGCGTCGGTAACGGTGGGACGGAGGCCCCGGCCGCAGCAGGAGGGCCCGGAGTCGGTACCGGCGCTTTCGGGGCCGACGCAGAGAAGGCCGCCTTCGTCGATGCGAGCGACCCGCCGCCGGCGCCGACGATGTAAATATCGACCATGGGGGCAGGCCGTCGACGTAGGCCTCGACGGTCACGCGGGGGAGTGCCGTCGGAAAGGGAGACGTCTGTGGAGGTGCGCCCACGTCGAAGTCGAGGATGCAGGTTATGCCAGAGGCCTTGGCGGCCCCGAGGGCGTCGGCGACGACGCGTTCGTTGGCGGTGGCTTGCCAGCGGTGGAAGAAGCAGATGGCGACGGTGGAGCCGTGGATGACTTCGACGTCGCGGCTGCCGATGCCGGCGAGGCCAATTCTGGCAAGAATTACCGCGGCGGGGTTGCGGGGCTTGGATGGGAGCTTAAAGCTTTCGAGGCGGCCGTCTTCGTGCTGGATGACGAACTCTGTGAATGGCCTCCGGCGTCGATTCCGATGCGCATTAGCGGTTGGGTCTCTCCGGCAGAGGGATGTGTTCGGCTTGGAAGCGGGCCAGGATGGCTTTGAAGAGTTGGGCTTTGACGAGGCCGGAGCCGACTTGGCGTTCCACCTGGAAAGCGAATTTGAACTGGAGATGAGTGGGGGTGATGCCGGGGTCGGGGAGGAGGAGGGGCGGGGTATCGGGGAGCACGCCAGGAATAGTAGCGGCGACTTCAAGGCAGATTTTCTCGACCTCGGCGAGATCGGCGTGATAGGCGACGAGGATGGGTACGAAGGTGCCGACGCGGGGGTCGGGGAGGTCGTAGTTGAGGATGATGCCGTTGGTGATGGTTTTATTGGGGACGATAATGGTGGAGTTGGAGCCGGTTTGGATGCGGGTGGTGCGCCAGCCGATGTCAGTAACGGTGCCTTCCTCGTCGGCGCTGATGCGGACATAGTCACCAACCTTGATCGGGGCTTCGACGAGGAGGTGGACGCCGGCGAAGATGTTGCTGAGGGTATCTTGGAGAGCCAGGGCAACGGCGAGGCCGCCTACGCCGAGGGCCGTGAGGACGGGGGTGATGGAGACGCCCCAGATGCGAAGCAAAATGAGCAGGCCGACGCCGAAGACGAAAAGGCGGGTGAGTGTGCGGGAGAGGCCGGCCATGGCGAAGGGCAGGCGGGAGATGCCGCGCTGGACCATCGCATTGAGCATGAGAGCCATGCTGAAGATGACGAAGGCGACGATGACGTTTTCGATGAGGCGCTGCCAGCGGGGGTCGAGGTCGAAGACGCTGAGGCCAAGTTCGAGAGAACCCGAGAGAACCCAGAGGAGGGACGGAGCTTTGAGATATTGGCGGACGACTTGGGGGAAGGAGTCCGGGCCGGTGCCGACCCGATCGAGGCTGCGCAGGATCCACCAGCGGACGATGAGCAAGACTAGGGTCGAGAGGGAGAAAACAGCAAGGGCTTCGAGCCCTTTATAGTTCCAGTTCACGCGTACTTCATTATGAACCGGGTGAAACCTTCATGTCATCATGAAGAGTTGGGCGATTATGATTGACATCTCCGGTGTTTCGAAGCGATTTGACGGCAAGAAGCAGGTTACGGCGCTAGATTCCGTAAATTTGCACATCCGTAAAGGGGAGATGGTTTCGCTGATGGGGCCATCGGGGTCGGGGAAATCGACGTTGCTGAATCTGATCGGGGGGTTGGATCGGCCGTCGGCGGGGGAGATCAAGCTAGACGGGGAGTTGCTGGGTGGGCTGACCGATGACGCGCTGACGAAATTGCGGCGGGACAAGATTGGATTCATTTTTCAGTTTTTCAATTTGCTTCCCACATTGAATTGTATGGAGAACGTGTCGCTGCCGCTGCATTTGCGGGGGTGGTCGACGGCGAAGATTAGCGAGAGGGCGAATGAGCTGTTGACGTTGGTGGGGCTGAGCAAACGGTTGGACCATTTGCCGGAGGAGCTTTCTGGCGGCGAGCGGCAGCGGGTGGCGATTGCGCGGGCGTTGTCGGTGTATCCGCCGATTCTACTGGCGGATGAGCCGACGGGGAATTTGGATTCGAGTACAGGGGCGGAGATTCTGGGGTTGATCCGGGATCTTCATGCGCGGTTTCAGACGACGGTCCTGATTGTGACGCACGATAAGGGCGTGGCGGATAGCTGCGGGCGGCGCATCGCGTTGAAGGACGGGGTGGTGGTGCAGGACGTGACGGCGTGATTCTGCTACGGCTGATTAGTTGGCAGTACACGCGGAAGCATCTGCTGCGGAGCTTGTTGACGATTGCGGGGATTGTGTTGGGCGTGGCGGTGTTTGTCGGGATGCATACGGCGAACCAGAGCGTGTTGACGGCGTTTACGCAGACGGTGGACCGGATTGCGGGGGCGACGCAGTTGCAGATTTCGGCGGGGGAAGCCGGGTTCGAGGAAGACGTTCTTGAACGTGTTCAAAATGTGCCAGAGGTGCGGGTGGCGGTGCCGGTGATTGAAGCCGTGATGAACCCGCAGACGAAATCGCAGGCGAACATCTTGATTCTGGCCGTGGACATGACGGGCGACCGGAGCCTGCGCGATTATGCGTTGGAGTCCGGGGACGAATCGTTTATCGAAGATCCGCTGGTGTTTCTGGCGCAGCCGGACTCGATCATGATCACGCGGGAGTTTGCGGCCGAGAACGACTTGAAGAGCAACTCGGAGTTGACGCTGAACTCGATGGATGGGCCGAAGAAGTTCATCGTGCGCGGGATCATGAAATCGAGCGGGTTGACGACGGCGTTTGGCGGGAACCTGGCGATTATGGACGTCTACGCGGCGCAGAAGATTTTCGGCCGGGGACGCCGGTTTGATCGGATTGACGTGGCGGCGCAGGAGGGATTGGACCCGGCGACGGTGCAGGTGCAATTGGAGGGTGTTTTGGGGGCGGGGTTTCAGGTGGAGCCGCCTTCTTCGCGCGCCAAGCAGTTTGAATCGCTGTCGAGCGTGTACGGGATGCTGGCGAACATCACGAGCCTTTTTGCGCTGTTTATTGGAATGTTTTTGATCTATAACTCGTTTGCGATCGCGGTGACACAGCGGCGGAGCGAGATTGGAATTCTGCGGGCGCTGGGAGCGACGCGGCGGCAGATTCAGGTTTTGTTTTTGGCCGAGAGCGCGCTGGGCGGGTTGGTGGGGGCGGGGTTGGGAGTGCTGTTGGGGATCTTGATTGCGCGGGGGATCGCGGGTTCATTGGGGCAGTTTTTGGGGGAGGTGTATGGCGTCGCGCAGAAGGCGGAGGAGGTATCCTCGGACCCTCGGTTGCTCGTGGGCGCGATGGTGTTGGGAGTGGTGACGAGCTTGATTGCCGCGTGGATTCCGGCGCGCAACGCAGCGCGGGTGGATCCGGTGCAGGCGCTGCAGAAAGGCCGGTTCCAATTGTTGACGGCGGGGGAGAATCGGACGCGGCGATGGCTGGCATTCGGACTGCTGTGCTTTGTCGGGGTGAGCTTGGCCTTTGGGCATGGACGGTTGATTTTCTACGCGGGATACTTCGCCGCGATTTTTGCGGGAGTGTTGCTCGTGCCGACGCTGGGGCTGTGGTTAGCGCGGGGGATGCGGCCGTTGTTGAAGGCGATATGGCCGGTGGAGGGGACGCTGGCGGCGGATTCGTTGATTCAATCGCCGCGGCGGACTTCCGGGGCGGTGACGGCGCTGGCGCTTTCGGTGTCGCTGATCATTGCGCTGGGGGGGATGACGCAGGCGGCGTACGCGTCGATTGAGGAGTGGCTGCGAGTGGCGTTGAACCCGGATATGTACTTGGCACCGACGCAAAACTTCACCGATCGGAGCTTTCGGTTTCCGGCGGAGTTGTCGAGCGAAGTGGAGAAGTTGCCGGGGGTTCGGCGAATTCAGGCGGTGCGGATTGTCAGGCTGCCGATGGACGGGGAGCCGGTGATGTTTGTTGCGCTGGATGTTTCAAGCGTGACGCAGGAGGCTCGTTTGCCAATCGTTTCGGGCGATGGGCCGACGATGTATCGGGATGCGGCGGCAGGGAAGGGCGTGATTATTTCGGACAATTTTGCACTGATGCACAACCGGAAACGGGGCGACATTTTAACGATTGCGACGCCGAGCGGAGCGCTCGAGATGCCGGTGTTGGGGGTGGTGGTGGACTTCTCGGATCAGAAGGGTTCGATACTGCTGGATCGGAGCGTTTACGAAACATATTGGAAAGATACGTCGTCGAACGTGATTCGGATTTACTTGCAGCCGGGGGTAACGGTGGGGCAGATGCGGGAGCGGATTGCGGCGCAGGCGGGGACGCGGTTTCGGTATTTTGTGTTTACGAATGAAGACCTGCGGAGCTACATTTTGCGGATCACGGACCAGTGGTTCGGGCTGACCTATATCCAGATTGCGGTGGCGGTGTTGGTATCGATTTTGGGGATTGTGAATACGTTGACAGTTTCGATAACGGACCGGCGGCGGGAGTTGGGGGTACTGCAGGCGGTGGGGGGATTACGGCGACAGATCCGGGGGACGATTTGGCTGGAGGCGGTGTTGATCGGGGCGATTGGATTGATTCTGGGCTGTGGTTTTGGGGCCGTGGCTTTGTACTACGCGCTGGAGACATCGGCGCGGGATTTGTCCGGCATGCGCCTCGCGTATGGCTATCCGTTTCGGACGGTGTTGACATTGATTCCGATTATTTTGGGCAGCGCGTTTTTGGCTTCGCTCGCGCCGGGGGAAGCGGCGGTGAGGGGATCGTTAGTGGAGGCTTTGGAATATGAATAAGCTCGTTTTTGTCCTGTTTGCCGGTAGTTTGTTGGCGCAAGACGCGCGGAAGATTGTGGAAGAGTCGCAAAAGCTGCATCGGTCGCGGAGCCAGCAGTATGAGGGCGTCCTGGAGGTGTACGACACCAAGGGGGGAAAGAACGAGAAGCGGTGGCAGTATGCACGGATTGGGTCTTACGGGGAGTCGAAGTCGGTGTTGCGCTTTTTGGCTCCGCCGCTCGTTAAGGGCGTGGCTTTGCTCGTGCAGAATCATCCGGACCGGGCGAGCGACCAATGGATGTGGACGCCGGAGTTGAATCGGGATCGGCGGATTGCGTTGCAGGATCGTTCGACGCGGTTCTTCGGGACGGACTTTTCGTTCGAAGACTTGGAAGAGCGGGACGTGGACCAGAGCGACTATAAGCTGCTGGGCGAGGAGGCCTTGAACGGGCAGGCTTGCTACAAGATTGAATCGGTGGCGAAGAAGTCGCGGACGACGCAGTATTCCCGGGTGATGATCTGGGTGCGGAAGGATATTCTGCTGCCGGTGCAGTTTGAGATGTACGTGAAGAACGACGTGGTGAAGCGACTGGTGCATAAACGCGTTGAGAATGTGCAGAATGTGTGGTCGACGCTGGAGTTGGAGATGAACGACTTGAAGAAGAAGACGCGGACAGTGATGAAGACGGAGAAGTTGAAGTACGACGTGGCGTTGCCGGAAGAGCAGTTTACGTTGCAGGCGCTCCGCCGCGGGGAATGAACCGGTTTGCTTTAGTTTTGGTGGGGGTGCTGCCGCTGTGGGGGCAGAATTTCTCGCAGAGGGGATTCATCGAGACGCGGGGAAGCTTTTTTCCGCAGACGACGCCGAGCGATAGCGGGCGAGCGATTGGGGACGTCCTGCTGCGATATGAGATGGCTTACAAGTTGACGCCGTGGTTGAAATTCAACGGGGCGATTGAGGGCCGGACGGATACGCATCGGCAGACGGAGCGGCAGTGGCGGGTGGATTGGCAGGACCGGGGCATGCTGCGGCCGGCGGTGTCGCTGCGGCGGTTCAGCTTGACGGCGAACAACGGGAAGTGGACGGTGGAGGCGGGCAAGCAGTTTATCCGCTGGGGGAAGGCGGACATCTTGAACCCATTGGATCGGTTTGCGCCGCGGGATTTTTTGAACGTGGTGGATACGGAGTATTTGGCGGTGATGGCGGGGCGGGCGACGTGGGAGAGTGGCGGGGAGACGATTGATTTGGTGTGGCAGCCGCGGTTTACGCCGAGCCGGTCGCCGCTGTTGTTGCAGCGTTGGGGGGGCGGCGGGGGAGGAGGCTTGGGCGGGGATTTGGCGCAGTTGCCTTTGACGCTGCGGCAGGGGCGGGCGGTGTTGCCGACGGGCCAGCAGTGGGGCGTGCGGTGGAACCACGTGGGGCGGGGATGGGAGGCGGCGGGGGTCTATTACGAAGGGCACAACCATTTGCCGTTGCTGGAGGGGCGGATTTCTACGTTTCCCGATTTCAAGCTGGAGTTGTACAACTATTTCGCGAAGCTGCGGATGGCGGGCGGGGCGACGGCGATTCCAAACCGGTGGTTTACGTTGAAGGGCGAGGGGGGATATTTCTCGAGTTCGACGCCCGCGGCGGACAACTATTTTCAGTACGTGATTCAAGCCGAGCGGCAGAGCGGGGAGTGGACGTTTGTGGGCGGGTACGCGGGTGAGTATGTGACGGTGAAGCGGAACCTTTTCGACTTTGCGCCGGACCGGGGATTGACGCGGAGTTTTTTGGGGCGGGCGAGCTTGCAGATCAACCCGCGTGATACGGTCGCCGTTGATGTTGCACTGAGACAGAGTGGAGATGGTGTTTGGGTGCATGTTGAATACGCGCATTCGTTCAACGATCATTGGTCGGCGCGCGTGGGCGGATCGCTGATTCGTGGACGCGCTACCGACTTTCTGGGCCAGTTTAGGCGAAACTCGCACGTCACCTTCGCATTTCGTTACAGTTTTTGACACGTTTCGCGCATCGTTTCCGCGTTAGTGTTATTACTTCAGGAGTTTTCCCGATATGAATCCGACTTTTCGCATTTCCTTGGCCGTGATTGTTTCTGGCTCGCTATTGCTGGGCCAGGCTCCGAAGCCAGCCCCGGCCCCAGCCAAGCCCGCCGCCGCAAAGCCAGCCGCGCCGGTGGTATCGGCCGTTGACAAGATTTTGAAACTGGTGACGATGAAGTTGCCGGACGCGAGCGTAGTCTCGTCGATCAACGCGGCGGGCAAATCGCTGAAGGTATCGACCGATGACTTGATACGGTTCAAGGAGGCGGGGGCGTCGGACAACGTGATTATTGCGTTGAGTAATTCGATGAACGGGACGCCGGCGGCGATACCGGTGGCTCCGGCGGCGGCGAACTACAACACCGCGCTTTCGTCGATTTCGTGCGACGTTCCGGCGGGGCCGCGGAAGCGGGTCGTGGCCGTGGATGAGTTCGACTACGGAACCGTGAAAGATGCCGTGGCGGCCGTGTTCGGCACCCAGGTCGACGTCGGCAAGGGCATTCTGGCGATGTTCACGAAACGGTTGGCCGAGCAAGGCAAGTTCCGGATTGTGGAGCGGGCGAACATCAAGAAAGTGATGTCGGAGCAGGACTTTGGCGCTTCGAACCGGGTGAAGCAGGGGACGCAGGCGCGACTGGGCCGGATTACCGGTGCTGATGCGATTTTGATGGGAACGATCGTGACCTTTGGCCGCGACGACAAGCGAAAAACGGTGGGCGGCTTTGGCTACGGTCCCCGGGTGCTCAGCGGGATTAAGATCAAGACGGGCGAAGACAAAGCGGTCGTCGTGATCTCCTTCCGGCTGGTCGACGCCGAGACGTCGGAGGTGATTGCGACGGGTGAAGCGCGGGGCGAGTCGACTCGGAAGCAGAACGGTGTCGATGTCGGGGCGCTCGTGAATCGCGGGGGCGGTGGGGCCACGGTAGATATGACGTCGGCAAACTTCGGGCAAACGATTATCGGTGAAGCGACGATGACCAGCGTAGACAAACTGGCGGCGGACTTGAACAACAACGAAGGCAAGATTCCGATGCGAAACCTCGATGTTGAGTCGCGGATTGCCGAAGTGGTGGACAAACAGATCTACCTTTCGGGAGGATCGTTTGACGGGATCAACAAGTGCGATCGTTTTGAGATCCACAAGATCGTGAAAGAAGTGAAAGACCCGGTGACCAAAGACGTGATCGATATGGTGACGGAGAAGGTGGGTGACTTTATCGCGACCGAGGTGAGGGACCGGGTGGCGATTGGGGCCTATAACGGGACCGCGAAACCCGAAGTGGGTTATCTGGCCAAGAAGGTGCAAAAGCAATAATGACTCGTCGATGTGCGATTTCTTTGTTGGCCGCGGGAACGGCGCTACGGGGCCAAGCGAAGCGGAGTTTAGCGGTTGAGGATTTCGATTTCTCCACGGTGCGGGATGTGGGCGCGGCGATCTTCGGCACGCAGGTGGACCTGGGCAAGGGCATGAGCGCGCTCATGGTGAAGCGCATTGCGCAGGGTGGGCAGTTCACCGTAGTGGAACGGAACAAGGTGGGAACAGTGCTGAAGGAGCAGGATTTCGGCGCGAGTGGAAGGGTGAAGAAAGGGACGCAGGCAAGGATTGGCCAAATTCGCGGGGCGGATTTTGCAGTGATGGGGGACGTCGTCGTGTTCGGGCGTGATGACCGCCGGCGGAGCGGCGTCGTGGGAGCGGCCGTGCCTGGTGCGGGCGGCGTAGGCGGATTAAGGAATAACGAGGGCAAGGCTGTCGTCGTGTTGAACTTCCGGATGGTAGACAACGAATCCTCTGAGATCGTCATGACGGGCGAGGCACGGGGCGAATCGAAGCGAAGTTCCAAGGGCGGCTTTGCGGGGGTTTATGCGGGTGGCGTAGGCGTGGGCGGGGGCGTGGACTTTACGTCGACGAACTTTGGACAAACGATTATTGGCGAGGCCGTCATGGACGCTTGCGATAAGCTGGCCGAACAGTTGAATGGGCAGGCGGGTGGCATTTCGGGTTCGCGCAATATTGAAATTGAAGGGAAGGTAGCTGCGGTAGAAGGCGGGAGCGTTTACATCAACGTCGGCTCGTCGGCCGGGGTGCAGGTGGGCGATACGTTTGAGATTTCGCGCATCGTCAAAGAAGTGAAAGATCCAGTGACCAAAGAGGTGCTGGACGTCGTAACGGCACCAGTGGGAAGCCTGAAAATTACGACGGTGCGCGACAAAATCGCCATCGGTTCGTTCAACGGCAGTCAGCCGCCCAAAGAGGGTGATCGGGTGGAGAAGAAATGAGATGAGAGCTCTCTGGATTATCGGATTGTGGGGAGCGGGTTTTGTCTTCGGCCAGCCAATTGCGGTATTGCAGGGCTTAGAGACGAAGTTTGAAAAGAGCGCGCCTCGCGGAAACGCTCCGGTGTCGCAGGGGTTTCGGCAGGATCGGTTGCAAGATTTGAACACGTTCAATTCCTGGTTCGACCAGGCCTATCTGCCGGCGTTCCAAGCGCAACCCGGATGGACGCCGCAGCGGCGGGCGTTTTTGGGTCGGGCGTCGGCGTATCTGGGGGCGATTCAGGGGTTGGCGGGCTCGGACCCGGCGTTGGGAATGGCGCTTTCTGGCGCTTTCAACCGGCTGGGCCGAATGCAGGAAGCCAATCCGCAGTACCTCGATCGGGAGGGCGCAATTCATAGCTACAACAACTCGGCGATCATCTTGAATCAACTTGCAAATGAGAACCCAAACGATCCTAACGTGCGCGGACAGCTAGCGTTTGTAGGGGGGCGGGTAAACGCTCTCGGTGGATCAATTCCAATTTGGATGTCGGTTCCGATCGGCGGGAATCAGCAACCGCGGGAACAGCGGGGGATTCCCGAGGCTTACTTAAAGGTGCCGGTGAAGACTGCGGCGCCAACCAGCGGCGACTATCCTCGGCTCGACGAGGGGACCCTGAGCCCGGAAGAGCGAGTGCAGTGGCGGGAGCTGAGGAGTCGGTACTACAACGTGCTGGCGACGGTATACGCGGCAAAGAACGCGGTGGCGCCGGTACAGGCGAGCGTGGAGAGCCGGGGGTTGGCGTTGACCCCGGATTTGGTGAAGTCGTCGACCCGAATGAGTCTATCCCTAGACCTGGCAAAGAGTGATCTCGAACAGAAGCAGTTTGACTCAGCGCGAGAAAATCTACAGATTGCCGAGGGTGAAGCGCGGCGGATCTTGCGCTACGTTGGTTTGTAGCGTTCATGTCAATCACTCGTCGATCGTTCTTCATGTCAGCCGCGACGGCCGCGTATGGACAGGGCACAGTGCCGGTCCTGGGCTCCGGAGCCCACACCTACGAGGCTTATCACGACTGGCCGCAACTGCCATCGACCCACAAGTTCGGGAACACCCACGGAATCGTGATGGACCGGATGGGTCGGGTGATCGTGGCGCACACGGTACACAAAAACAGCTCCTCGCCTGACGCAATTGCGATTTTTGATCCGGATGGTAGATTCGTCAAGAGCTGGGGCGCGGACATGAGGGGCGGGGCGCACGGGTTGACGATTCGCCTCGAGGGCGGCATCGAGTACCTCTACCACTGCGACAACGTGAAAGGCCATGTGCGGAAGACGACGCTGGACGGCGAGGTTGTGTGGACGATTCATGCTCCCGTTATGTCAGGGTTGTACACGAAGGCGAGTGAGTATCGGCCGTCGAACCTGGCGGTGGCTCCGAATGGCGACCTCTACATTGCCGATGGCTACGGGAAGTTTGGGATTCACCACTACGACGCCAAGACGAACTACATCCGGACGTTTGGCGGAACACGGCAGTTGATGGACGCGAACAAGGACCAGGAGACGGGTCCAGGGACGACGATTTGGCCGCATGCCATTGGGATCGATACGCGTTCCGGGGCCCCACTGCTGATGGTGGGCGAGCGGGGGGCGAATTCGCGAATCCAGTATTTTGATTTGAATGGGCGATCGTTGCATATGGTGAAGGAAGGGGTGCGTTGGCCGAGTACCTTCGATTTTCTCGGCGATACGCTGCTGATGCCGGATTTGAAGGCGGTGGTGACGCTTTTCGACAAGCAGAACAAGCCGATCGTGCAACTGGGCGACGGCCGACAGGCGGACGGGAAGACCTATGAGAGCTTGCGGGCCGGGGATCGAGCGGGGTTTACGCCAGGTCGCTTTGTCGCACCGCATGCGGCGTGTTTTGCCCCAAACGGAGATATTTATGTAGCCGAGTGGGTGGAGGTTGGGCGGGTGACAAAGTTGAAGCGGAGTTGATGGCTGCTATACTCAGGGCTGAAAAACGCATGAATATTGCCATTATTGGCTGCGGCTTCATCGGGGAGAAGCGCGCCAAAGCCCTCCGGGGTCAACACAAACTGTTCGTCTGTTGCGACACCAACCTGGGTCGGGCGGAGAATCTGGCCGCCAAGTATCCGGGGGCGGTGGCGACTACGGATTGGGCAGCGGCGGCGGCGTGGCCGAACGTGGATATTGTTTGTGTGGCGACGGTCCATAAATCGCTGCCGGATGTAACCTTGGCCGCGGCGGCGGCGGGCAAGCATGTGTTGGTGGAAAAACCAGCGGCTCGGCGGGCAGCGGAACTCGATCCCGTGATCGAAGCCTGCGCGCGCACCGGATCGCTCGTTCGCATTGGGTTCAATCATCGCCACCATCGGGCGTTCCGCCAAGCTCGGCAGATCGTCGATTCTGGTGTTCTGGGTCCGCTACTGTTTGTGCGAGGGCGTTATGGTCACGGGGGACGGATTGGCTACGACAAAGAATGGCGTGCCGTACCGGAGCTTTCCGGTGGCGGCGAGGCGATTGACCAGGGTCTGCATCTAATCGACTTAGCCCGTTGGTTCTTCGGTGATTTTCCGAGCGTGAAAGGCGAAGTGGGGACGTTCTTTTGGGATATGCCCGTGGAAGACAACGCGTTCTTCCTGTTGCGAACGGCGGCCGGGCAAGTCGCGTCTTTGCACGCAACGTGGACGGAATGGAAGAACACCTTTTCCTTTGAGCTGTATGGTCAGAAAGGTAAGTTAGAAGTAACCGGACTCGGCGGCAGTTACGGCCTGGAGCGACTCGCTTACTACCAGATGTTGCCCGAAATGGGCCCTCCGCCGACGACAATTTGGGAGTACCCAATGTCAGACGACTCGTGGGAAGATGAGTTCGACACCTTTGTCGAAGATATTCGTTTAATGAGGCAGCCGAATCCTGGGTTATCGGACGCGCAGGCGGCGCTGCGGATCGTAGAGTCGGTTTATCAACAGTCATGATTATTACCCGTAGTCCACTTCGGATTTCGCTAGGGGGCGGAGGTACTGACCTTCCGTCTTATTACCTAGAGCACGGTGGGTTCTTGATCGCCGCGGCGATTGATAAGTACGTCCATATCACGTTGCATGAGACGTTTCGCCGCGAATTCTTGATTAAGTACTCGAAGCTCGAAGTGACGGAATCAGTCGACGCGATTCAGCATCCGATCATCCGCGAAGCTTTGCGGCTTGTTTTCCCACAGGGTCGGGAGCCCGATTTGGAGATTTCGAGCATGGCCGATATCCCTGCCGGAACCGGGCTGGGTTCTTCGGGGAGCTTTACGACGGCTCTGCTACAGGCGCTCTATACGCTGGACAAACAGTTCGTCTCTCGGCGAGCCCTCGCCGAGAACGCCTGCCATATTGAGATCGATGTGCTGAAGGAGCCGATCGGGAAGCAGGATCAGTTTATCGCGGCGTACGGCGGGTTGACCTGCTTCACATTCGATCGGACAGGCGAGATTCACGTCGAGCCATTACGGGCAAGCCAAGAGACGCTAGTAACGCTAGAGGACAATCTGGCGCTTTTCTTTACAGATTTTACTCGCTCGGCTTCCCATATCCTGAAGGACCAGGACACGCGGTCCAAACAGAAAGACGCGTCGATGATCGACAATCTGCATTTTGTGAAACAACTTGGTTTTGACTCACGGGATGCTTTCGAAAAGGGAGACCTAGGGCGCTTTGCCGAAATCATGGACGTGCACTGGCAACACAAGAAGAAGCGTTCCAGCGGAATGAGCAATGCGCAGATTGACGAATGGTATGCAATGGCTCTGCAGAATGGAGCATTAGGCGGGAAGGTGATCGGTGCCGGTGGTGGTGGTTTCTTAATGTTCTATTGTGAAAACAAGACGAAACTGCGGCTGGCAATGGCGCGGGCGGGACTGCGGGAAGTGCGGGTTCGTTTTGATTTTGCGGGCACCACGGTGGTGTCGCGATCGTGACGACCATGCTTCCAGTCGTGATTCTGGCAGGCGGACTGGCCACGCGCCTCCGCCCCATCACCGAGAAGATTCCGAAGGCCTTGGTCGAGATCAATGGAGAACCGTTCCTCGCGCATCAACTTCGACTGCTACAGAAAAACGGCGTCCGGCGCGTCGTTATGAGCGTGGCGTATAAGGGCGAGATGATTCAAGAGTTTGCCGGGGACGGCACCGGCTGCGGACTCCATATCGACTATGTGTTCGATGGGCCGACATATTTGGGTACAGGCGGAGCGATTCGGAATGCGCTACCTCACTTGGGCGAGTCGTTTTTAACGCTTTATGGCGACTCCTACTTGCCCTGTGATTTTGGTGGGGTGCAGGCGGCGTTCTTGGCGAGCGGTCGGCAGGCTCTGATGACGGTTTATCAGAATGACGGATTGTTCGATACCTCGAACGTGGAGTTCGACGGCGGCGCAATTCTACGGTACGACAAGCGCGAACGGACGACGGCGATGCGGCATATCGATTATGGCCTCGGGGTGTTTCAAGCGGCGGCATTTACGCCCTATCCCGCGGGGGAGCCGCTCGACTTGGCGACGGTATTCCAGGACGTGCTTCGAGTGGGGCAGTTAGCGGCCTACGAAGTTGCGGAGCGGTTCTACGAGATCGGTACTCCGGAAGGCATTCGAGAGACAGAAGAGTATATCGGAAGAGAAACGAAATGAGTTTTACCCAACATTTTTTGTTAGAAGCCATCGAGATCATCCAGAAGCTTGACCATGCGGCGATTGATAAAGCCGTGGGTATCTTACGGGCGACGCGGGAGCGCGGCGGTCGGTTATTCATTCTGGGCGTCGGCGGTAGCGCGGCGAACGCCTCGCACGCGGTGAATGACTTCCGCAAGATCGTCGGCATTGAGACCTATGCACCGACCGACAATGTGAGTGAGTTAACCGCGCGCACGAACGACGAAGGATGGGAGACCGTGTTTTCTTCCTGGCTAGCTACCTCGCGATGCAACGAAAAGGACACGCTGCTGATCCTTTCGGTGGGCGGTGGCAATCTGGAATTAAATGTTAGCCCCAACCTAGTTTCAGCGGTTCGGTACGGCAAAAGCGTCGGAGCTTCGGTAATTGGAATCGTGGGTCGGGACGGAGGCTATACGGCTCAGGTGGCCGATAGCGCGATTTTAATTCCGACCGTAAACCCGGTTAACGTTACCCCGCACGCCGAGGCCTTCCAGGCGGTGGTATGGCATTTGTTCGTCTCCCACCCCGACCTGAAACAGGTGCAGACGAAATGGGAGTCCATCCGCTGAAGTCGGCCGTGTTTTTGGATCGCGATGGCGTGCTGAATCGGGCGATCGTTCGAGAAGGGCGACCGTATCCGCCCGCTTCGGCGGAGGAAATGGAAATCACGCCGGGCGCCGCGTCGGCGTTAGGCCGTTTACGGGAAGCCGGGCTGCTGTTGTTGGTAGTGACGAACCAACCGGACGTGGCCCGGGGAAAGCAGACGCGGGCGGCAATCGAGGCGATGCACGAGATGATGGCGGCGGAGTTGCCGGTGGACGGCTTCATCGTTTGTTATCATGATGATCGGGACGACTGCCCGTGCCGGAAGCCCAAGCCGGGACTGATGCGTATCGGCGCGCAGCGGCATCAGGTCGACCTAGCCGCGAGTTTCATGGTGGGTGATCGCTGGCGTGACGTAGACGCGGGGGCGGCGGCCGGTTGCCGAACGATTCTGCTGGACTACCAATATGCCGAGCGCGGACCAACGAATCCGCCCGATGCGACCGTAACTTCGCTGGCCGAGGCGGTGGATTGGATACTGGATTGCTACACTACAACTGAGTAATTTGCGATGAAATCTGTTCCTGCGTTGAAAGTGAAAATCTTCGCCGATGGTGCGGATAAGGCCGCGATGATGAAGCTCTACCAGAGCCCCTACATCACCGGATTTACGACCAATCCGACCCTGATGCGGAAGGCTGGGATCAGCGACTACGAAGCTTTTTCGCGGGATATCATCGCCAGTATTCCAGATCGGCCGCTTTCGATGGAAGTGTTTGCGGACGACATGTTGGAGATGGAACGCCAAGCCCGATCGATTGCGACGTGGGGCGAAAATGTCTACGTGAAAATCCCGGTCACCAACACCCTGGGACAGCCGACCTATGATTTAGTCTCGCGGCTTTCGAAAGCGGGGGTAAAGTTGAACGTTACCGCGCTCATGACGCTCGGCCAAGTGCGTGATGTTTGTTTCGCGTTGGCTGATGGGGCCCCGGCGTACGTAAGTGTCTTCGCTGGTCGCATGGCGGATACGGGGCGGGACCCCGTTCCGATGATGTCGGCAGCTCTGGAAATCTTGGCGCTATACCCGCGGACTGAGTTAATCTGGGCGAGCCCTCGCGAGCTGTTGAACATCTTCCAGGCCGACGAAATCGGATGTCACATCATCACGGTAACCAGCGACATTCTGAACAAGCTTTCGTTGGTGGGGAAAGACCTTGATGAGTACTCGCTGGATACAGTAAAAATGTTTCGGACGGACGCCGTCGCGAGCGGATTCACACTATAACCACGATCTCTTGTGATGTTCGGTCCGTGGGATTTTCTTGCGGTGGTGAGACCATCAGTCCCTGCCACGTCCGGGTCCATTCAAACTAGGAGTCATAACCGATGAACCTATAATCGGCAGTTGAAGCCCCTCGGCGAAGCGGTTCGATCTCAATCGCTTTCTGCTGATCAACCGAGGATTTCATTGCGTACAGGAGTATCCGTTCAATCGGTAGATTTCGGTGAACGCGCCACCTTTTGAACGATCCTGGTCCGATTTAATTCGGGTGCCGTCGTCTACTTCGTTCCCCAGATCACAATATTCCAACTCCACCAGCGAAGGAGAGGCAATCGACAAAGCAGGGAATCGAGACCGCGCAGCGGGAGCCACCACCAGAGGGACCCCGATGTCTCCCGGAAGATTCTTTTCCAATAGCGGTCTTCGTTCGGATGGACCCGATCAATGAGGTAGTACTTCAGGAAGAGCAAAAGGCTGACCAACCAAAACTCCTGATGCCCGACGTTTTTAAAATACTGTTTGACCAGTTGAATGTCGCCCATCCGAAGGGGTTCCTCGTCGGGCGTGCGAACTTCGGTGGCCATGTTGCGATACACATTAATTACCGGGTTGTAACCGATAGGGTCGATCGAGAAAAAGGTTCCGCCAGGGCGGAGCGCATCCTTAATCTGCCGGAAAAGCGTGGGACGGTCAGGGACGTGATGGATGGCGTTGGCGATGTAAACGAAATCGTAGTGATCTTTGGGGACCGAAAGATCTTCGGCGGTTGAAACGATGCCTTCGAGCTTAACTCCGTGGAGTTCTCCGAGGCGAACGGCTGTTTCGACCATGCCGGGCGAGATATCGACCGTGGTAACCTGGGCACCCATAAGGGAGAAATAGACGCTGCTTTCGCCCAATCCGCTTCCGATGTCGAGAATCCGCTTCCCCTTCAGGTCCCCCATCATCTTGAGGATGAACTTGTTTTCCATGGCGGTGGGAGCCTCGAAGGCTTCTCTCACGTTAATGTCGTTGAGGTCGGTCGAGCGAGCCCACTCGTCGTGGAATTCAGTCTCGCGGTGGTGCAAAGAATCGTTCATAGGTCCTTAGGAGGGAGAAAGTTAATTGTACGATAGACGGTGTAGAGGGGGCGGGCTTTTGCCTCGTCGTAGAGACGGGCCAGATATTCGCCGAACACACCGAGGCAGGCCATCGTGGTTCCGCTCGTCAAGCAGATTAAGACGACTCCAGAGGTCCATCCAGGAACGACATAAAGCCCGTTCATCACTCGGAACACGGCGTAGGCGCCGTAGAGAAGGCCCAAGGCGGTGAACAAACCGCCCAAGAGAAAGGCGAGCCGGAGAGGGAACGGCGAGAAGGAGACGGCGGCATCCCAGGCGAGGGAGAACATTCTCCGGAACGGGTATTTGGTTTCGCCCGCCGCGCGGGGAGGCCGCACAAATTCGACGTAGGCGGTGGCAAATCCGATCCAGGACGCCATTCCTCGGAGAAAGCGGTGGCGCTCTCCCATCCCTCTCAAGGCGGAGAGACTCGCTTGAGACATCAAGCGGTAGTCGCCGACGTCGACGGGTAGATCGCGGTCTACGAGCAGTCGCATGAGGCGATAAAAGGCCCAAGCCGAGATTCGCTTGAAGAGAGATTCGCCTTCCCGTTTGGTTCGCCTCGCGTAGACGATGTCATATCCCTCGCAATATTTTTCGATCATCTGACTGACCAATTCCGGTGGGTCCTGAAGATCGGCATCCATGAGTACGACGGCGTCGCCGATGGCGCAGTCGAGGCCGGCGGTGGCAGCGATTTGGTGGCCGAAGTTGCGAGCGAGGGCGACGACCTTGAAGCGGGGGTCGGAGTTGGCTTGGGCGATTAGGAGATCCAGGGAACGGTCGGAGCTGCCATCATTCACGAAGATGACCTCCGTTTCACTGGAGAAGGTGGGCAAGAGTAGCTTTAGACGTTCGAAGACGAGCGGGAGCACTTCCACTTCGTTGTAGATGGGAAGTACCAAGGAAAGCCTTCGGGGTGCATCACGCGGGATGAGGGGATAGTAAGTCGCCAAAGAGCAGAGATCTCCGTTTCGAAAAATCGTCTAAGGAACCGGTGTACAAGACAAAATACGGAAGCTCAAACGTCGATTGTCCGAGTTGGCCCCTACGTCGCGAGGCACAAAATGCTTATCGGGCATCAGTTGCAGTTCGCCCTTGACCGGAGTGGGCAGTTCCACCACCATGTCATAACGACCAGGCTTGGAGATGGTCCAAGTGTAATTGAATCCCATTGCACCTGTGGATTTGACCCTTACCGGCAATAAAGCGGGCACTCCGGGGACTTCAATTTGGAGTCGAAGGCGTCGATAGGAATTCGACCCGCTGGGCACGAGTGCCGCACCGGCGGGAGTAATCCATTGGTCCTCAGTTGCGCCGCGGATGGTGAACGAGAGTGGGAGGGGGAGAGAAGACGTTGCGGCCGGTGCCGAAGCGCCGACGCCGTCGGTGGACAAACTCCATCGGCCGAATAGAATGTTGAGCAGTCGGGTGTCTGCTCCCTGGGGCAAAGTCGTTCCTTCGGAGCGCAATTCGATTTTGCTAAAACCGGCGGGGATCGCGATGGCGGGGGTGCGGACTCTCCCCTTGCCGATGGGAGCGGTGAAGGATCCGGCGGATTTCCCGTCGACGAAGACGGAGACGAGACGCGGTTTGCCGTGAGGTCCCAGCATTGAATCCGCTTCCAGCGCAATCGTGGTGGCGCTTGGCGCGAACGCAAGGAGTTCCCCGGTATCCTTCATCCAATGCACCGGCTCAGCCCCTAAGTATTCGGTTTCGTACCAACCTTCGCCGGTGACGGTGACAACGGGTTGGACCGTGATGAGGCTGTACCGATTGTTCTCGAAGATAGCGGTGCTTTTTTGTGCCCAGCCGCTGCGAGCTTTCTCGATCAGGATATGGGAAAGGGACTGGAGGGAAGGGGCTGGGCGCGCCTGTAACATCTCCGAGTAGACGCCCCGAAAGTACTGGTAAGAGGGGGCGCGAAAGAAGTAGCTGGCCCAAGTGGCGGGGAGGGTTGCCGGGAGCAGGAGCAAGGTTTTTCCTCGCGGGGCCGTGACTTGTTCGAGACCTTCCAGGCTGCTGAAGTCTCGCATGTATTGGGCGGGATCTCCAGTTCCGGACCGATAAACGGTCCCGGCGAGCACTCCATACGCGTTCCGCATGTAGCCTGCATAAACAACGCCGCTGACCAGGATCCAGCCGACGGTAAGAAGCCGAACAAAAAGCCCGAGTTCCTTCTTCCAACTTCCGAGGGCGGCGAGTCCGGCGACGGTACCGAGCGGCACCAGATAGAAGAGATAGAGGGTGACCTTGTAGAGGCTGTATTCGGAGCCACCGAGTCCCATCCAGATGCCTACTGGCGCGCAGATGAGTAGGGACGACCAGACGAAGCTCCGGCTGGCGCCGCGAAGTGAAGTCCAACCGAAGAGGCAGATGGCGGCGAGGATGACGCTGAGAGTGATGGCCACAGCGCGGACGAGGGGAGAGACGGCCTCGATGGAGGACAACCCGAAAAACATGGTGAAGTAGTTTTCCAGGCTAAGTCCGATTTTATTCATCGGGCGGCCTTTAAATACGGCCACGTATCCGAGCGCGGCGTAGTAAACGTTGTATCCGTTGACGAGGATGACGACCAAGCCGGCCTGGGCAAAGCCGAGCGCCGCAGCGGTGACGGCTGGGATCCCTTCTCGAAAGCGATCGACGAAGACGGCGGCTAAAACGGGAGCCAGGATAAACGGCAGTACCTCCGGGTAAAACGCGATTTGCATCGCCAGGAGGATGCCGAAGGCCACCATGTGGGATCGATTTCCACGCCCCAGTTCGAGCCCGGTGGTGATCAAAAGGAAGGCGATTCCCAGGCCGATGGTTTGGGGGAGAAAGCCGGAAGCCAATGCCCAGTGGACCATCATCAAGTTGCAGGCGAAGGCCCCAAGCGCCAAGCGTTTGGCGAGTGAAGACGAGAAGACCAGCCCCGCCAAAACGGTGAAGCTGAGAATGGCCACCACGAGCAAGAAACAGCAAACGCCGACGTAGGCCCAGTACGCTTTCACCCCGAGAAACGCACTGACGGTGGCCAAGACGTAGGGCACTCCCATGCGGAAGTGCCCGTTAAAGAAGCTCCACATTTGCGTCTTCCAGATCTGTTCGTGGATTGGCTCCGGGGAGGCGTGATAGCCTTGGTCCCGCACGAAATCCGCGACCGCGCAGTTCGAATAGCTGTCGCCCAAAAAGGGATAGGCACCGGTGGCCCAGTAGGGTGCCGCGAACAAGACGACGCCCAAGAGACCAATTGCCAGGGTGCCAAGCTCCTGGGGATCCAGTTCGAAAATGGGGCGGCGATTCCGCCAGAAGAAATAGATGGAGAGCCCGAGGTGCAGGCCGACGGAAGCTGGCGCGCCAATGCTGACGGGCACGCCCAGATAATTCAAGTTCGCCACAGTTAGAGTGACGCCGCCGAGGCCCAACACCAGCGCGTAAGTCCACCACCTGAGGTTACGCGGGCCAGGAAAGAGTAACTGAGCGACCCAGGCACCGCTGGCCAGATACAGGGAAAAGCAGAGGAACAATACGGTTATGGAGGGAAGAGTAGATGGGGCCATTGTTGTCTGAAATTGAACTGCCCGGTTAGAGGCACCCCACGGCCTTCATCGCGGAGCCGATATGGATTGAGGGTAGGGCCTCGCTCCTCTCGTCTGAACGACGTCCCCCCGCCCACCGGAGGGCCAAGAATTACATTTGAGCGCTACGAGCAAAAGCGATTGTTGCCAAGGTCCTAGGACACCCGTTCTTCAGTATTACACAATAGCATACGAACCGTTCCCCAGCAAACGAAGGGAGTCAGTTTACGAACGGTGACGATTCGTCCTCCGCCCGAAGCGGCGGGCACCCGCGTGGACAGGTTTTGTCCCTGAGCCGTTCGTCGGCCCAAGGCTTCATGGCGTGTTTAAAATCGTCCTGCGGAGGGCCTTCGTCCTGTGGAACAATCCCGCTTTTGGCATTCTTGTGTGGCGAAGCTTCATCGGGCAGCCGGGTGCAGCCAAGCAGGGCACGACCGCCGCCGGGGACCGGAAGACCCAAGAGTTCTCCCCGCTCGCCTCGAATCGATCGAAGTGGCACTGAGCGAGGTGGGGGGGACCGCTCCCGTCCTGCCGGTCTTTTCGAGACGTTCAGGTGATGACCAAGTTGGGGGAATCCTTTCCCGGCTGTGGGTGTTCGTCGAGATCGTTCGCGCAGGCGGTACGATCTGTTCCCGAGGAGCCAGGCTTGGGTTGAGCGCGGGGCTCCGCAAGTTCGGCGGGGCGGGGGCACGAAGCCGAATGTAGGAGGCGGGGGCAGTTTGCCCCGATCCTCCGTATCGGATCGTTCGGCCACTGCGGCCCGATTTCCGGGGTCAACACGGCAGGCGGGTCTGGGTGAATCTTGCCGTTGAAAGTTGCCGGAGGATGGGGATTCCGGTGCGGCAATATCTGCTCAGCGTTTTGCCGGGGATGGCGGATCGGAAGGTGAGCGAAGTGGCGGAGTTGACCCCGTCGGCTTGGTTGCGGCGGCAAAAGGCCTAGCCGAGTGTATGGACATTCGCAAGGCCGGGGGTTGGCCGAACGATTACGGTACGAGCGCCGCGCCGCATAAAGGCGTCTTCGGCGCAATTCCATCCGCACTGCTCTGTACTCTTGCGCGGCCCCATGGACGGCCACCGGGACCGCGCCCGTGAGCCTATTGGCATCGCGGAAAGAGTATTGTCAGCCGACGACGCGGGGGGAGCGAAGTCCAGAGGCTCTCCCTCAAATACGCTGTATTCCGCCCGACTACACCTCAAGATGAGGTTTCCCAGAACGACAATGTTTTTTGAGACGAATTGTGCGGCTCATTAATGAATACTCTTAAGCGCTTCATATCGTAGCCGGTGAATCTCTACATCGCTAAAGCTCGCACCTCCGTTTACGGTGCCGAATCCGCCAACGATTAATCCAAAGGCTTGGGTGGTGGGTTGCTCGATCTCGAAAATCTCTTCAACATGCCACCCCCCCTTTTCCTTGGTATACCATTGCAAGTTATGCATGCCCAGGAAGCCCATTCCGTACCCCGCGCCTGTGCCTGTTGCTGGAATATCGCCGAACACATTTCCTTGAATAAAGTAATAACCGGGGGATAGACGGATGGTTGTAACTGCGGCTGTCGAATGGGGCCCCGGTCCACTGATACGCACCCCTTGCTTCTTGATCTCAGCTTTGCCGGGCGTACTGGAAGCATCAAGGATTATCGATTGCCAGGCAGCCAACCCTAGTTCTGGAAGTATGGAACCATTGTTTCCAACCACAGTAGTACTTACTGGACTCGGCTCATCCGAAATCTTGCTTAATCCGATCTTTTTAAGCGTGAACCCCCCCTGGGAGAGTCCATAACCACCAACGAGGACTACTAGCTGAAATGGCCCGGGTTTTTCAATAGAAAAGACGCGTTCACCCAGGGTTGAACCGGCTCCGAAGGCGTTCAATACAGAATCTGGAAGCCCGGCCATCGCTACAACGTAGCCTTTCCCTGAACCCACTGCTGGGATAGTTCCGGCCAACTCCGCATCCAAGGAATAAAGGCCCCGTTCTAGCATCAGCACGGTCCCCAAACCAGCCGAAGTTGGTTGAGTGGAAAGAATTCGTATTCCTTTTTCACCCTGCACAACCTCTGGCACTACTTTTGTTCCATCGTAGGCAACAGGCTTCCATAAAGGGGAAACAAAATCAGGAATGCTTACAGGGCGTGGCTTAGCCGTAATTGCCATCTTCGCAAGTTTATGAAAACGTAAGTTGTTTATTGTAGCTGCGCCCGTCACTCTCCCAAATCCGCCAAACCCAATTACGAATGGATAGTGTCCCGGCTTTTCAATTTGAATGCGTTTCGTAATGGTAGAGATCCCCGTCGATCGAATATAGGTAATGGGTTCTGTTCCATTTCGTAATCCAATTCCAATCCCTTTACCCGTCCCAACAATGTCCGAGGTAACGTCAATTTCGGCTTCAAGCTCGTATTGACCCGTAGTTAGATAGAGTGGACACCAGAGCGCTCCCGATAATGGTTCAGTCACAGAAGACAATGTAACTTTGCCTTGCGTGAAGGCCATAGCGGGTGGTCGGGGACTCCCATCGTAGATAGCCGTCTGCCATTTCGATTGATCGCCAAGTATGGGCAAAAGATTGCCCGATACTTGGCCCTGCTTTCGGAGGATAATCGATGCTTTGCGCAGCACAGTCTCCCGTGCCTGGTCTGTAATCATCTGATGGTCAAGCAGAAATAGCCGTTCACTAGTTTTCAATTTGATCTTTGCCACACTTGGTTTCTCGCACGGTATAGGGATCAATTCAATAAACTCCCCGCCATCAAGAGGGATGGAGCTTTGCGGATTGCCTGGACGTGCATCGGAGACGTGCAATATACCGGCGCGTGGGGCATAGCCATGGAGAGCAACAGTGGTATGGGGGACACAGCTTGGAATTAAGATCGCGCTCTCTGGGGTCAATAGTTTTTTGGCAGGAACCGCCAATGCGACGTATGCCTCATCTAAAGGTAGTTTGTAAATTACAAACCTTTCATTGTTCCAGATCGGCACCCCCGCTCTTCCACTGGCGAGGGGCAGAATCGTGTCTTCAACTGCAAACTTTAGGTTCCTTTCTAACGCGGTAGAAATAGAGGTTGTCTCATTGATGACAAGTACTCGTGGATAAAGTAACAGAGATACTGACGGTGAAAACGATTGAGGTATCGTCCGATTTAGGCTGTAAATTCTTTCTTCTCTAGGAATGAGCCGTTCCACTGCAGCAATGAATTCCAAGTCTCCGGTCGTGGGCGCCTGGCCATAGCGGGGAAGATTCTGATCGACTGGAGTAAGCGGGAAGCGGCTCAAATACTTTCCACCTTGCACAGCCATTCCAATACATAAGGCTATCGAGATAACCGGTACTATCTTGAGGAGCCGCCGGGAGAAAACACTGGAAGCCAGTGCTATCAAACAGATTATGATGGGCAAATTATATTGAGCCAATTTGAAAACAGCCCAAGTCCGGGAGATTACATTTTCATAGGTGGTCAGAATGTATCCAAGCAACCCGAGTGAGACAATCACCCACATCGCCAAAACAGAACGTCTTCCTCGAAAGGCGGAAACAAAACCTATGAGGACAATAATTAACGTCACACACAAAGCCGGAGCGACCAGTGGATACCACGTAAGCTTTACTTGAGCGATTGAGGAGGGGATAGGAAGATATCCAAGGGCTGAGCCAAGAAAAACGACGATTTCCCTGATCGGCTGCTCGCCCCCCCCGGTTGACTTGGAATTTGTGATCTGCGTCAGCATCCCTTGAATCCCGTTAATAATTCCAATAGGGCTGAACAACAAAGCCGCAATTGCTCCATAGACAACGGTTAGACCTACGTTTTTCCAACGTGTCAAGGACAGCCTTACAGCAAACATTACGGACAATCCAACAGAGGCAATAGCAATGGGTGCTATCTCGTTATAGCCAAGCATCAAGCCGCATACTAGAAACCCGAAAAGCGCGGCACGTCGAATAGACTTCCCCTTCGCATAGAGCAACGGTGCCGAGGAGAGAACACACAAGGTGATGGCAATTCCGACTAACTGCGGCATAAACGCTGCGAAAGCAGTCCAGTGCAGACTTGGATGGACTGCACTCACTAAACCTACAATAGGTGGAATGTAACGCCGTAGCCTTAAGCTGTTTGCAAGTGCAGCCATTGCGCAAGCTCCAAGACCCACTAGGCAACCGCAAAACGCGTTAAAGATGAGGATGCCTCTGTGACCTGACAGAACAGTGCTGCTTGCCATCAAGTGGGAAGCTCCAAACCGGAAATGTCCGCTCACATATTGATCAACGTGAACGAAATGTTCCGCGTACTCTTTTCCAGACGGCTTCCAGGTTTGACTGTAGTCTGAAAGAATATCCGTGTGACTGACGTAAGTCAACCAATCGCCATTCTCCGCCGGAATAGTAGTCATCACTCCTATTTTGATCAGAGGCCAAGTTTGAAAGGCAACCGCCAATATAATGAGCAGCGACGGGAACCACATCCGCTTGATTGTACCCCAAGCCACAAAGCTTTTTGATCGCATTACAACAAGCGGTAGAATACTGATAATTAGCGCCATCCACCATCCTTGCTTTACCGGGATTGACCCGTAACTCAGGTTCGTAACCAGAATCATGTGCGTGATTGCACCACAAATTGGGAGGATAAACGCCCGCATCCGGAGTGAAAACAATCCGTGAAGCAGTAGGACATCGGCCCACAGGCCACTTAAAATCCAAACAGTTAGCCAAATAGCAACCATTCGAATGACTTCAAAAAGGATAGAGGTATTCATTTAGCTTTATGATTTCGCAGTAGTCTTGAAGAACCTTGAACAACCCTTAAGATATCGCTCCAGCTGTCACACTTGGAGGATATTGTGTTTCACTGCTGTCCAAGACAGCACTTACTCTCTACTCGGATCTGATTTCGGCGGGCCCGACGGGTTCGAGCGGCAGAGTAAGCGCCACTTTGATCTGCACCCTGGTTTCCGGCAACACGGAGGTCCTCGGCTGGGAACGGGGAGATGACCCGCTAGCGTGAGAACCGAACGCCGTACACGACCTGCCGATTGAGCTTGTCACTGGCTTGGAAACCTTCCTTAATTTTTCACCGCGACAGCCAGGACCCGGACTCCGAGCTGCCTGGTATCTGGATTTGCACTGACTGCCGCTGGCGAAAAAGTCTTGCTAACTCTCAGCGAGACCGCCACTTCCCCCGATACTTCCGCGGGAATCGGCAGATCAACCTCGAAAGGACCGGGTTTTGAAATGATTGAAGTTACGGCGGAACCTCCGCCAAAAGTGGCGATAAGTGTCTGTGGGATGACGCTCGGTATTCCGGGCAAGTCCCCCTGAACACGCAAGTACTTCCGCGAAGACTGTGGAACGGCGATCACGAACTCTGCCGCCCGATCCATTAGCCAGCGATCAGCCGAAAGACCCTTCATTTGCAGATCGGACCTAGCCTCGCTCAAGATGATCTCAGATGGAGTGGGCTCGGCAAACCGGATTCGCTCCCACAACAAGGCTAGGACCCTAGTGTCGCCACTCGCGGCACCTTTAACGGGCATCTGGGTCTTAAATCGAATCGTGTGCAGACCCGCTAACAAGGCGACCTCACCCGAATCGAAGATTGACTCGGACGCTTCAAATCTTACGGATCCACTAGCCTTGTCATCGACAAAAACATCCAAGCCCTGAATCTTTGGAAAAGATGGATTTACAACTCCAGCCTGAAGCCGTATCGATCCGCTTTTTGGCATCCAGACTACAAGGTCGGCCTCGTTAGTCATCCACCGCCTCGGTTTGCCGCCGACCGTTTCCTCGGGAGACCACCCTCGGTTGGTTAGGCTTACGGTTGGCTGTGCCTTTGAAAAGCTAAAGCGACTGTTTTGGAAGATTAGCGCTTTAGGATCCTGAAACGCGGTGGCTCCCGTCTCTCCTAAAATGTATCTCTGATTGACGCTTCGCGGTGACTTCGGGACGCCCACCAGGGGCACCCCTTCCCGAAAATACAGGTCCACGGGAGCTCGAAAGAAAAACGTAGCCCAACGCTCGACGGGGGCGGTTGGAATAAACACAAATGTCTCTTCCCCGACGCGAGGGATCCGACTCAAAGCAGAAAGATCCTCATATTCTCCCGCAAATCCCCGTAAGCCCTTCGGGTGTGCGTTAATTGGATGCCGCTCCATGTCGTAGTGGGTCGAGACAAATTCCCTCATGATACTCGTCAGCCCCCCCGCCCAGATCATGGCAATCACACCCAACACTGCGAGTAACGCGCGACGGCCCTGGAACCTCAACCACAAGCTACCCCAGCCGAGGCCCATTCCGGTTGCTAGCAAAAAGAAGCCGTAATTTAGCGTCTTGAAGGTTGCGTATGAATAGTTGGCAAAAAAGTAAGTGTAGACTCCTGCACACGCCAAGAGTAACGCGGAGGACAACCAACGGACTAGGTGTGTGCGCTCTAAACCAAACAGGCCCCAGACGAGAAAGCCACAGGCGAGGGCTCCAGTTATTGTCCCCACAACGGAGAGGATGAAGCCTGGGTCCGTGAACCCTTGGTATCCGACTAAACTTCTAAGCAGGAGCAAAAGATTTAAGGGTACGTCGTAGCCTGATCGACCCTTGGAGTGCTGAACCAAGCTGTACACGCCATAATATGCGGTCAAAGGGTTAATCAATACCGCTACAGCCAAAGTGATCGACAGGCTACGCAGCGCGACTCCTGTAGAAACGACTTTCCCCAATATGCTCGCCCCGAAATTGCACAGGACTCCTCCCACCGCAAAAATGGCAATTTCCGGGTAGAACAGAAGAATCCCGGCACCGACCACTCCCCGCAATCCCGCCTCGGAGTAGGAGCCCTTATCGATAGGAACAGCAAAGAGAAGCATGAGACAGGCAATGCCGGGAATTTGCGGCAAGAAATTGTTGATGGAGGGTCCCAGTACAAAAAAAATGTTGAATAGATACAGTGCCATCGTCGCGAACAGAGACATCGGTGACGACGTGAACGAGCGAACGAAACCCGATAAAGACAGGAAAGAGATGACCAGGAAGGTACCGGTAACCGGCATGTAAGCCCTTTCCGAGCCAATTCCAAAACAGGCAGAAACGAACCCCAGAAACACCTGAGCACCTGCGCGAAAATGCCCGGCAATGTACATCGCAGGATGGCTCTTCCAGGGGAATCGATCAAAATCAAGAGGAGCATCCCGGTAAGAGTAGTCCCTCAGATAGTCCGCTATGGTCATATAGGTGTAGGAATCGCCGAAGACGTAGAAACTTCGGTCTTTCGCGTATGGCCACAGGAATACAATCAAAGCGCCGGTCACTACGGCCAATACCCATCCGGTTCCAGGGAACGGAGCCCCCAAATCCCTGCGGGCTCGCCGAAGGCCTAGGATCGTAAACGGCGCGTGACAAAGGAGGGCAAAGAAACTACTCTGTGCTATCGGAATACCCGCATAACTCCCGGCAGTGACCAAACTAGTTAGGCTAATCAAGCCAAGTAAGGGATACAGTGCGAACCGGCCATAGCGGCCTGCCGCGTCAGAGAATGCTAATTCGGCCCAATGACCAAGTAGGTAAAGGAGAACAACGAGAACAAGCGGGAGGACGAAAGCCTCACCTGAAAAGTTGGGTAGCATAAGGAATATCCGATTTATCGTAAGGGGTGGTTACTCTAGCTCAGAGGCCACTGGCACTATCCACCGGTCTCCTGCTAGTCGCGGAGCCACTTCTGTATCGAAGCTCTTGAACGCTGCCGCGATAGCCTGATGCATGTCGAAATAGCGATAGGAACCCAGACGGCCACCGAAAAGCACTTGCGTCTCGTTCGCCGCTAATTCACGGTACTGGTTGTAACACCGCATGTCAGCCTCAGTGTTGATCGGATAGTAGGGCTCGTCTTCATTTTTCGCAAAGCGGGAATACTCCCGCATAATGAGCGTCTGCTTACGGGGGTGGGGACGCTCGGGATGAAGGTGCCTGAATTCGTGCACTCGGGTGAAACGATGCTCCATCCCTGGGTAGTTAATGACCGCGGCTCCCTGAAAGTCAGCCACCATCGGCCTTTCTATTTCAAAGTCCAATGTGCGCCATCCCAGCCGTCCAAATCGATATTCATAATAACGGTCAATTGCGCCGGTGTAGATGACCAATGCGGCTGGGTTTATCGATGGGCGTAGATCAAAATAGTCGCAGTTTAACTCCACTCGGATCTTCGGGTGGTCAAGCATCTTCCGGAAGATTGAGTGATAACCATCCATCGGCAGTCCCTCGTAACGGTCGGAAAAATAAAAGTCGTTGTAGTTGAAGCGGACCGGAAGGCGGTTGATGATTGACGCCGGCAGTAAAGCCGGGTCGGTCTCCCATTGCTTCGCGGTGTAACCCTTGATGAAAGCCTCGTACAACTCCCGGCCAATCTGGCCAATGGCTCGATCTTCCAGACTAGTGGGGGCGACCTTCGACTCTTTCGCTGCTAGTTCTGCTATAAAGCCTTCCGCTCCAGATGGATCAAACGCCGTCCCAAAAAACTGATTAATAGTCATCAGATTGATTGGCATCGTAAACATCTTGCCCCCGTGGTTTGCCATAACCCGGTGCCGATAGTTGTTAAAGTCGGAAAACTGTTTGACGAATTGCCACACCTTTAGATTCGATGTGTGGAAAAGATGAGAACCGTATCGGTGGTATTCGATCCCCGTCTGGTCGTCGACCTCGGAGTAGGAGTTCCCCCCAATATGAGGACGACGATCAAGGAGCAAGACCGGCAAATCAAGCTTCGTAGCCGCCAAGTGGGCTATCACGCCTCCGAAAAAGCCGCCACCGACCACGACCAGAGGAAAATTACTGAATTCGCTCATGTATGTCCTTGAAATTCTTGCGCGATCAACCGACCGATCACCTGACGTCGTCCACCGCTTGGCTCGCTGTCTATGATGCGATCAAACTTCCCCGCCATTTCATCAATTGCTTAGTGCAACGATAGCCAACGAGGATCCACTTCCACAATCCCTTGAGGGACTGCTCGCCACCCAGCCGCGGCAGGTGCTGGACTTCGACCTCAGCAACCCGATACTTCAATTTACGGCACAGTATCGACACCATTACCATTGGGATAAACGAGTCGTCGGGGACTTTTGGAAGGAATTCCTCGAGCTTGCTTCGACGCATGAGCTTGAAGGGGCAGTTCGCGTCACGCAGCCAAAGTCCCCATAGCGCGAGATTCACTAGCTGCATGCAGGTTGTGATCGCAACTCTCGTCCAACCATCGGCTCGTGTCGAACGGCGCCCCATAATGAAGTCGTTCTGTTCCCGAACCTCCCACAACTTCCAGAAATCCTCCGGAATATGCTGGCGATCACTGTCGGTCTGAAATATCCATTCATTCCGTGCCTGCTTGAAGCCGAACCGAAGCGCCTTGCCGTGCCCGCCATTCTGTGGAGGAGTAACTGGGCGGAGGGACGGAAACTCAGCCACGAGTCCGTTCAGGATTTGGATTGTATTGTCCTTACTGCAATCATTCACGACGATCAACTCTGCGTTCGGAATCAAGGATATTACGGTGTGCCACTCCCGAACCGTTGCTTCAATGATCTCTCCCTCGTTGTAAGCCGGCATAACTATTGAAAGCATTTTGAATTCTCCATACCATCCGACGATTTAATTCTGTCTTCCCAGCAGCAGAAGCCACGTCACGCCACCGATCGCTTATCGGGGATCCTTCGACACCAGCTTATGAAAGACTGCCCATTGGCCCAGTCCAAGAATGATCTTGACTTCTTTCCCCTCAAACAACGGAACGCTTTTCAGGCGTACGAGATTGCTATGGGGACTGGTGCGCTTTTGATTCAACCCAAGTGCTTCGGTGATTTTCAGAACCCAGTCTGTCTCAGGGACCGGGGTCCTAATCAATAGTTTACCACCGTTGGCCAATAAGTCATAGCAGGCCTGAAAACAATCGACGTGCTCGACCACTTCGAATGCAATTATCAAATCGTAACCCGCCGCCCGGAGACCCAGAGATCGCCAATCATTGATATCACCAACTACGTCGGCTGGAGGAAAAAGATCAATTCCCGTATATTGCGTGGCCCCCAACTCCGTCAGGGCCGACCGGACCCAACCGGATCCGCATCCGATTTCGAGAATCCGAAGGTCGGGGCCGAAGTGAGAAGCAAAAAACCGCAGCCTTTCCCTTTGCGCCCATCCCTGAACTGGACGTTTGGTGGCAACCGATGGAGACATCAATGGTGGGGGCATAGGTGTAGAATTCGAGATAATTTCCGAGCGATCCCGCCAGGATCGTATTACCAGTGTACCTCGTTTTCGGCTCGGCTTGGACAGCCTTCAGGCGATCCCCCTACTCCGTCCCGTAGTTAATCTCCAGCCGCCGCACCGCCCGCGACGCCACATAAAGCACCAGCGCCGTCACCCCCAACACCCCCAGAATCGCCACCCAGGCCGACGTCGGCGGTGCTGGTGCCAGCACCAACCGCAGCAACGGCGGCACGTTCGGATCCAACGGCGGAGGCACCGGGCAGATCGATTGTAAATAATGAAGCACACTCAATTTCTGCAACAGATCCGGCAAAAATCCGTTGATCGACTCCCACAACAGCATCACCAGCGCAGGAATAATCGGGTTCCGCAACAGCAACCCGGCCGCCAAAAAAACGCTCCCATACCCCACACACCCTAACATCGCCGAGATTACGTACCAGGTGCCATGGTACAAAGCGTCCGTCTGCCAATACGACTGCAAGTCCCCACTCGTCTGATAAGCCAATAACGCGGCAAAACTCAAGATCGCGCCACTGCCAAAGATCACCGCGGACGCGATCAACCCCGCGCAGTATTTCCCCAACAACAAAACCTCGCGACGCACCGGCGACAAGAACCAAAAATGCAACGATTTGTCGATCATCTCACCGCGAAACAGATTGATGAAAATCCCCAGGCAGCCAAAAAATACCGCCAATCGCAAGTAGAAATACTGAAACACCCCCGCATAGATCTTGCGATCTTCCTCCATCGAAGACAATTGCCTCCGCCTCGTGTCCCGCAACGCTCCGTTCTCGAACTCAAACCACACCCGCCGTGATCCATCGAAGTACATCAAACTTCGTCGCTTCACGTCCCGCCGCTCCCAACTCCGATCCGTCAACGGCTTCCCCGCCGCGGCCAACACCTCCGTATCCGCCGTCCCCACCGCCATCCGGTCCAGCACCGCCGCCGAGACGACCGGCTTGCCGGCATACTCGTCCCGCTGCATCTTCACGCTAATGCCATGTCCAACAAAAATCACCGCCGGAAACAGCGCCAGCAAGTACACCCACAGCGCCCGCTTCGAGAAAAACGCACGCCGCATCTCCAACTTCGCAATGATCCAAATTTGGTTCACTTGCCGCCCCCAATCAAATACTCGTACAGCGCGTCCACGTTCTCATCCATCGGCATCACCCCGTCGATCTCCTGCCCGCTCAATGCGATTCGCTGCACCGCGGCCGCAAACGCTTCCCGATGCCGAGTCATGACCAGCACTCCTCGACCCTCGGGCGCGATTTTCACCTCGGTCACCTCCGCCTGTTCAAACAGCATCGCGGCAACCCGCGCCGGATTCTGACAATGCAACAAAAACTGGCTCGGATGCTCGTGAATCTCGTCCCGAACGTTCCGAATCTCGCCTTCGGCGACAATCATCCCGTTGGCGATCAAGATCACTTGATCGGAAAAAACGTCCACCTCCTGCAACACATGACTCGACAGGATCACATGGCGACCCTGCGCCGCATAGTTCCGAAACAACGCGATCGTCTCCGCCCGCACCAGCGGATCCAAACCGTTCAACGGCTCGTCCAGCACCAACACCGCCGGCTCATGCGCAATCGCCTGCGCTAACCGAATCCGCTGCCGCATCCCCTTCGAATACGCCGCAATCTTCCGCTGCGCCGCATGCGTCAGCGATACCGTCTCGATCGCCAAAGCCGCCCGGCGCTCGGCTTCCAGCCTCGGATAGCCATACAGCAGCAGCCCCGCCACCACAAATCCAAACCCTGTCACCCCCCGCGGCGCGGCGTCATACTGCGTCGCATACCCCAAGATCCGCATCAGGTTTTCCGGCATAAACGGCGACACGCCGCGCACCGTAATCGTCCCGCTACCAGGGTGAACCAAGCCGCTCATCAGGTTCATCAGCGTCGTCTTGCCGGATCCATTCGGCCCCACCAAACTTGTGACCCCCGAAGGAATCCGCAGGTCCACCTTATTTACACCCAGCACATCCCCATAGAACTTCGAAACGTTGTGAAAGAGAATCAGCTCATCACTCACGAAACCACCTCCACCGGACGCAGCTTCCGCAGCAATACGGCCAAGAGCCCCCCCAGCATCAGCACCAGAACCGCGAAGCAGTCCCAAGCTCCCGGAGCATCCTCCACCGCTTCCACTCCCAACAGCGCGCACCAAACCGTGTAAATCGCAAAGCCCGGATTCAGCAGCGAGCCCCATTCCACCCGTAGAATTTGGTTGATCATCTGCGCCGCCCCGGCCAGCACGAAGAAGAACGCCAGCACGAGCGCCCCCGCCACTACCCGCCACTTCACATATGCCGAACACGTCAACGCGACCAGCGAGACCATCGTGATGTACAGTACGAACCCAAGCACCAGCCCTTGCCCCAACCACCAATTCGCTTGGAGCCAATCCGTACTCGCCAAGCTCGCCTGCATGCCAAATACAAACAAGCCCGGCACCAGCGTCACGAGCGACAAAATCCCAAACAGCACCATCATTCGCGCGCCAATGTAGGTCCACCTAGATAGCGGCCGTGCAAAGTAAAGCGGCAACGCGTTGTTCGCCAAGTCCGGGGCCACCAAGCCCGGCCCCGCAATCGCCGCCAGCAAAATCGCAAACGTCGACTGCACGTTCATAAACACCGCGAAAAACTTCCCGTCAATCTGCAACAGCTTCGCGATCGGCCCTTGCATACCACCCAGGTTCGGCAGCAAATCCGCATGGTTCGACACGTAAACGAACCCGGCGCAAAGCAGCGGCCAGAACAACGACAGCACAAGCAACACGACGACAAACCGCTGACCCAGGATCTTCTCCCACGCAAAGCGGGGAATCGCCATAAACCGCGTCACCGGCCCTGTCAATGGCCCATCGTAGCGTTGATAGCCACGTCTAAATACGGCCATGAGCCACCTCCGCTTCCGCCTTCGGCTGCATGTGTCCCACCGCTTTCAAAAAGATCTCTTCCAACGTATCCCGCCGATAAGCGAGCTTCGTAATCTGCAAATTCTCGCGCGCGGTCAGCCGCCACAGTCCATTCACTTCCACCTCGATCGGCAGCACAATCCGCCAAGTTCCCGCTGTTTCGGAAACGCCCTCCGCCCCGATCTCCCGCAGCGCCACACCAAGGTTCCGGTCATCCCCGGTCACCTGCAACTGCACAAACCTCTTGTTCGCTTGCCGCTCGGCCGCTAGGTCCGACTGGTGTACGATCATTCCGTCTTTCAGAATCACCACCTCGTCGCAGACCTCCTCGACGTCTCTCAGCAGGTGCGAACACAACAACACATTCATGCCGTGCTGCTCTTTCATCTCCTTGATCAGCACCAGCATCCGCTGCCGCGCCGCCGGATCAAGCCCGTTGGTCGGCTCATCCAAAATCACCAACTCCGGCCCATGAATAATCGCCTGCGCTAGTTTTGCCATCTGCTTCATGCCCAGCGAATACGTCCCCACGGCCCGATACCGCGCCTCGCCCAACCCCACGTGAAAGAGCGTCTCATGGGCTTTCTCCAGCGCCGCCGCCGCCGGCAACCCTGAAATCTCCCCCATGAGCCGCAAAAACGCCACCGCCGTCATGTCCGCAATCAGCGAATCGTTCTCTGGCATGTAGCCGATCCGCGTCTTCACCTGCATCGACTGCCGATGGCAATCAAGCCCGAGAATCTGCGCCGATCCCGACGACGGCTGGTGAAAGCCCAACAAAGTCTGAATCAACGTCGACTTCCCCGCCCCGTTCGGGCCAAGCAGCCCGATCGCCTTCCCCTCGCCCGATTCGCCCAAACGGCAAGAGATCCCTTTCAGGATCTCCCGCTTGCCGAGGCGGACACGCAGATTTTCGACCGCAATTACAGGATTCATAAATTGGTTGGGCCTTGCGCCAGCAGCATATCGAACAGGAGGCTCGATATGCGGGTACGAGAAGCCGACCGAATTCGTTCCGTTTCTCCTGTAAAGGTGAGTAAAGATGGCTCCCGGTTTTCGAGTAGCTTCCGATAAGTCGGATTTTCCACCAGTGCCGCCAAGTTGCCAAGGGCGTCGCCCACGTTGATCCACAAAAAACCGGACTGATGCAGGCCTGACGCGTCAGGCTGCTGAGCCCGATACTTGGCGGAACGAACCAGCGGGAACCCGCCGGAACGCGTCGCCACCGCCCGCTGCACCAAAGCCCGATCGCCACCCTGCACCAAGTAACCCCGGTCAAAGGTCCAGTGCAGTTGGATCGACTGTCCAGCCATCTGCAGGGAGAACCAGTCGACTCCGCTCACCTTTTCCTGCTTCATCGTCAGCGGAGTCGCCCCGGGCCGACGGTTATACGTATCCACCAACCGCCGCATCGTCGTCGTGTAGGTCTCCGGCCGATAGGCCTCAATCGCTAGAATCCAGCCTGGAATCGGCAGCGAGGGCGTCTCCACCGCAAACGTGAAATCAGTACCCAGCGCCGCCGCCAGATCAGTCGAAAACTGTACCCCCGTCTCCGCCTCCGCCTTGCGCAGTCCTTCGATCCAACTCGGGTTCCATCGGCCAAGTTGCGCGGTCAGTTCATCGAAGATTTGACGAGGGTTCCGCGTCGCCGCCGACAAAGCAAACACCGCGTCCGACGATACATATTCCGCCGAACTCGCCGCCGCCGGGCTGGCCAGCCAGGAAGCAAACCCCGTCCGCGGCCCAGTAAAGGCCAAGGAAATCTCGTTGTCTTCCGCCCGTTGGTCAAAGAACAGATACCGTGCCTCTCCCGCCACCGCCTGCTGTGGAAACGCCTGCAAATCAACGCCAAGCAACGACGTCACCCCCCGCTGGTAGTGTCGACCCACCTCCGCCGCGAACGGAGTCAGCGAGCCCTTCCCCAACTGCGGTAGCACCGTAGCCAGATCAGCCGGACTGGCAGAGAGGACGACCAACCCGCCGGAAAACGCGTACGGCATCGTCCCCATCGGGTCCAGCGCCGCCTTCACCGCCGCCTGCTGTCCCGCCTTCACCTCAGCCAGCAACACCGGAATCTTCGCCTTCGTCAGAACAAAGACCAACTCATCCCCCAGCAGCGGAGAAAGCGTCCGCACCCGCTCCACCATCTGCTTCAGCTCTCTCGCCTGCGGCGATAGCCACCAATCCTTCAAAACGGCGCTCTGGTTCGACCGTTGCTCAATCAACGACACCGCCTGTGTCAGCGTCGGCCCCAAATTCGGCAACGCCCCGTAGACGATCGCATCCGGCGGCAGCGCTGCCACCAAGCGCGCCTCAGTCCGCGCCGCCGGGCTCACCAACGTCTTCTCGATCGCCGCTAACTCCGCCAGCAAACCGTAATACTGATCCGCGTTCGGGCTCCAAGAAACGGCCTCCTTCACGCTGACCCGCTCGAGCGTCACGCTCGTCGCCGAATGTTCGCCCGGCCTCAGCAACTGGTCCTTGTGGTCGGGCTGATTCACCGCCACCGAACCTTCCACCACCCCCACCAGCGAGCCGGCCGTCCCGGTCGAAACCGTGAAAATCGTGCCGCGAACCGTCGCCACCGAATCCCGCGTAATCACTCTCAACCCACCGCGACGCTGCTTGGCGGCGTGCACGATGACGTCCCCGCGTTCAAGATAGATCGATTGGCCCGACCAGGCGGCCTTCACCGACAACTCCGAATTCTCGTTCACTTCCACCGTGGAACCATCCGCCAGACGGAGCGTCGAACGCGTCCCGCGTCCAGTCCGAATCACCTGACCTTCGCCCAGCGCCGCACCCGCCATCAGCCCTTCGCCCGCCATCCCGTACGCCGCTCCGGTCATCACCTCCACCGTCGCGCGCGGTCCACTCGGAGCCAACAGAGCATCAACGCGATCCCGCCCGGCAAACAGCGCTAACCCCGCCACGCCCGCCGCCATCGCCCACTTCGGCACCGCAAAACGCCGCGCCGGCTTCACCGGCATCGCGATCACTTTCGCGGTCACCGGAGACGTCAGTACCCGCCGGCATTCCACGCAGCGGGTCAAATGTTCGTCCAACAAAAAACGACGTGCCTCGCTCAGGTCGGTCTTACCGTAGTCGGCCCGAAAATCCGCACACGCCGACCGCGTCGACAACTTCGCCCACACCCGGTCTTGGGCCGCTTTGAGTTCCGTCGCCGAGACGTCCTCTTGGCGAATCTCATCAAGGATCTGATCTAAATTTTGTTCATTCATGGTGTTTGATCCCTTCCTAGCGCGTTATCAACTTCAGCAAAGACTGCCGGATCCGGTGCAGCCGGCTCGCCACGGTGCCCCGCTCAACTGCAAACTGGTCCGCCAACTCGTCGTAGGAGAGGCCCTCCAAATTCCGCAGCACAAACAATTGCGCGTCTTCCGGGTCCAGTTTCCCCAACGCCCGACGCATCTGCTCCTTAAGCAGAGCCGTACTCGCCGGTCCGGCATGATCCGGACCACCTTCCAGCGGAGACTCACCCCGCGATGTTCGCTGCCGCAAAATATCAATCCCCGCATTCGTCGCCGCCCGCCGCAGGTAGCTCTCGGAAATCGTCTCCAGCACCGGGGGCGGTGTCAAATTGAGAATTCGCATGAATACCGTTTGCAGAACGTCTTCGGCGTCCTCCGCGTTACCCGTCACCCGAAGCGCAGCCCGGTAGACCGTCGCGGATTGGCGCTGGTAAAATTCTTGAAAAGTGATCGACGGTGGCAAGCGCAGTTGCTCTGGAGGTAATGCTAGCCCGAAGGTTCCCATATTTGCTGACTCATTTGTGCTAACGAGGCAACAAACCGATTTCTTCCCGCTATTTTTTCTTGCGGAAGCGATCCAGCAGATTGCCCGTAGCCTCGCCGAGCCCGCCCATCCCGTCCACCTTCAGCCGCGCCGCCCGCTCAGCGTCCGGCGCAAACCGGGGCTGCCCAAACGTGCCCGTCACCATAGCCGGGATAACCAACTCACCCCGCGGGTTCGAAAACACGATCCCCAATAATCCGCCCACGATGACCGATCCCGTCTCATCCCCCCCGAACACCCGAGCCGTAAATGGTTCCATCGGGCGGATCGCCCAATCGGCATCGGCACAGGATGCATTGAAACGAGCCAAAGGTAATGTTAGAAAATGGAGATCTCTGCAGAGGTCAGCGGACTATTTCGCGTATGCGACCATAACCAGATGCCTCCCTCCCGCGACGACGTCGTCCAAAAAGCAGCCGCCTTCGCTCCCGAACTCCTCCAAGCCAAGTCCGCAGCCGCCGAAGACGCCTGGTCGTGGTATCCCTACGACTCCCTCGCCAACGTCGCCCACCTCCACCGTCTCCTCGCCGACCGCCACCCCACCATCGAAACCCTCCTCCACTCCGGCCACCTCCTCGATATCGGTTGCGCCGACGCCGACCTCGCCCTCTTCCTCGAACGCCTCGGCGCCCACGTCACCGCCGTCGACCACACCTCCACCAACTTCAATGGCCTCCGCGGCGCCGCCGCCCTCCTCCGCCACTTCCAGTCCACCATCAATCTCCACGACTGGGACCTCGACCACTCCCCACCCCCCGCCGTCGCCGACTCCCAATTCGATCTCGCTCTCGTCCTCGGCATTCTCTACCACCTCCAGAACCCCCTCCTCGTCCTCAACTCCGTCGCCCGTCTCTCCCGCTACGCCATCGTTTCTACCCGCGTCCTCCACGGCGATCCCACCCTCGACGCCCTCCCCCTCGCCTATCTCCTCTCAGAAGACGAACTCAACGCCGACAACTCCAACTTCTGGCTCCCCACCGTCAAAGGTCTCGCCCGTATGTTCCGCCGCGCCGGCTGGGAGTGCGGCCCCACTCTCCTCCTTTCCAGCAACTCCAAAACCAACGACCCCTGGACCACCGACACCCGCTGCTTTGCCCTCCTCCGCAGCGCCCACGCCCTCCAGAACCTCACCCTCGGTGAAGGCTGGTATGACCAGGAAAACGATTGGCGCTGGACCGCCCCCGACTTCCATTTCACCCTCCCTCCGCTCGCCCCCAACCCCACCGAACTCGCCCTCGAAGTCTACGCCCATCCCGGCCTCTTCCCCCAAAACCAACCCGTCGCCGTCTCCATCAACAGCCATCGTTTGGTCCTCGCCGAATCCGGTCACCAGACTCTCCGCGCTCCCTCCCGTGGTGGCGACATCACTGTCCACATCGACGGCCACGTGCGCACCGCCAACGGCGATCCCCGCGCCCTCGGCCTCGTCGTCAAACGAGTCTTTCTCAGCTAACCGGCCAACAAATCAACTTCCGCTCCGTCATCTCTTCCATCGCGTACCGCGGCCCCTCCCGCCCCGTCCCGCTCTGCTTCACGCCCCCGTAAGGCATCTGGTCAACCCGAAACTGCGGCACGTCGTTGATCAAAAACCCGCCCACGTGCACGCGCCGCGCCGCTCGAAACGCCGCCGCCAAATCCCGCGTGAAGATACTCGCCTGCAAGCCGAACACCGACGCATTCACCCGCCCAATCACCTCGTCTAACTCCGTATACCGGTTCACCGAAACCACCGGCCCAAAAGCCTCATCCGCAAACACCCGCGCCGTCTCCGCCACATCCCGCAACACCGTCGGCTCAAGCGTCGCCAACCCCGTCTTCCTCACCACGCCCCCCGCCTCCCCAATCCAATCCGCCACCCGCGCCGCCTCCCCCGCGTTGATCATCGAACTCACCTCCGTCCCCTCGTCCAAAGGATGCCCCATCTTCAGCCTCCCCACCGCCGCCCCCAAAGCCTCTACAAACCGGTCCGCCACTCCAGCCTCCACGAAGATCCGCTGCACCGAAATGCAAACCTGCCCCGAGTTCGCCACCGCCCCCAAAGCGCACCGCCGCGCCGCGTCTTCGATATCCGCATCCGCCGCCACAATCACCGCCGAGTTGCTCCCCAACTCCAGTGTCGTCTTCTTTAAACCCGCCATCCCCCGCAGACCCAACCCCACCTCGGCGCTGCCCGTAAACGTCACCATCGCCACCGGCGCACTCCGCACTAGCGCCGGCCCCACCACCGCCCCCGGCCCCGGAATCACGTTCAATGCCCCCGCCGGTAACCCCGCCGCCGCAAACAATCGCGCCAGCAGCAACGCCGTCACCGGAGTCGCCGACGCCGGCTTATGCACCACCGCACTCCCCGCCCCCAACGCCGGGCCGATCTTGTGCAGCGCCAGGTTCAACGGAAAGTTGAACGGCGTAATCGCCGCAATCACCCCCACCGGCTCCCGCACCACCACCGCCATCTTCCCCGCCCCATTCGCCGCCGCGTCCATCGGCACCTCCTCACCCGCCAGCCGGTCCGCCTCTTCGCTCGAAAACAACAGCGTCGCCGCCCCCCGGTCCACCTCCGTCCGCGCCTCCCGCAGCGGCTTGCCGCTCTCGCTCGCAATCGTCACCGCGAACTCTTCCCGGGCTGCCAACAGCCGCTCCCGCACCCCCCGCAGGATCCCGCTCCGCTCCCCCCGCGTCATCTCCCGCATCAGCGCCGAAGCCCCCCGCGCCGCCTCCACCGCCGCCGCCACCTGCGCCAACCCCGCCTCTTCCACCCGCGCAAACGCCGCATCATCAAACGGCACCCGGACCGTCCGCTGACTTACCCCCTTCGCCTCCGCCCCACCAATCCACAGCCCGTACTGGTTCATCGCTTCAGCATACCGTAAGCAAATTTGCTCGACACCACCTGCAGGTTTTGATCCAGCACCACCCTCACCTGAAACCGTCCTTCCTCCGGCGTCCCGAACCGCACGTCGACGCCCTCCACGGCCACGCCCCCCTCCGGCACCGTCACCGGCACCATCCGCCAAACCGGATACTGGCTGAACCGCAGAAACCCCCTCGCCTCCGGCGTCCGCTTCGCCGCGTTGATCCGCCCCGCGTCCGTTGGCTTGTAATAGGCCGTCCCCGCCTCCGGATCAAAAGGCAACCCCAGCCTTACATCGTGCAGCGTCCAGGCCTCCTCCGTCGATACGAACCCTACCCATCGAAACGGGTTAAACGGAGTCGGCCATGCCGCCACCCGCAGCGGCTCCTGCCCCCCGTACCGCCGCGCCGAAAGCGTCTCCACCGCCCGCTCGTGCAGAATCCATCGCCCCCCGCTCCAAGCCATCAAGAACAGCAAAGCAAAAATCGCCCAACCCCGCCCCGTTGAAACCTGCTTCGAGCCAATCTCGCTCCCTACCAACCGAGAAAGCCAAGGCGCCGCCAACGCCAACCCCAACACCACCAGAATCCAAACGTCCACCACCATCACCGCATCCATCCCGAACCACTCCCCCGAAAACGGCAGCAGCAGCCGAACCCCGTAGTTGTTCCATGCGTCCATCCCGATGTGCCCCAACGTCCCTACCATCCCCACCACCATCGCCATCATCCACGGAAACGGATTCCCCCGCTCCAGCCACCGCACGAACAACACCGGCAGCAGCGTCATCAGCGGCACCATCACCAACGCATGCGTCAGGTGCCGATGGTAGTCCAAGTAAGCAACACTCCCCAGCAACGTCGTCATCGAATCCGAGTCCGGAAAGTTCGAGCAAATCACAAGCAACAAAGTCGCCCTCGGACACAACTTGTTCAACCCCGCCCGCGACAGCATCACTCCGGTCAGAGAATGCGTCAGATTTTCCATCGCCTCTCCCCAGCCCTTTCAATGTAGGCGCGCGGCAGCAAAAGTGTCAGCGCATCCAGCACCACCGAAACCGTCGCCGGCAGAAATCCCACCACTTCGCCGTCCACCTGTATCGGCACCGGCTTCCCATTCACGGCCTTAAGCTCCAGCCGCTGCGCCGCCCGCACATCCACCCCCGGAAACAGGTCCGGCTTCCCCACCAATATCCCCACGAGGTATGGCAGATACCGAAACGAACTCACCCCCGTAAACGACACCGCCTCCAAGCAGTCATCCAGCAACGTCACCGACCGCGCAATCTCTAAGTCCCCACCATAATTTCTCACCCGACTCGCCAACAAAAAACTCCGCTGCGAAACGAACCCATCAACGTCCGCTTCAAACTGCTCGAGCGACCGCCCCACCAGCCCAAACCCGCTCACCCAATACGCCAACTTTCCCAGCTTATCCTTGATCTTCGGGTTCACCGCATTCACCACCCGCGCGTCCAGCCCCGTCCCCGCCATTGCCAAAAAATGCCGCTCCATCGTCGCCGTCTTGATGTGTCCCGTCGCAATCCGCCGCGCCAACCGCTGCCCCAGCGCCTCCGCCGCACTCACCGGATTCGTCCCAATCCCCGTCTCCACGCAAAGCACGTTCGCCGTCCCCCCCGGTAACGGTGCCAATGCCGCGTGGCTCCCAATCATCCCGTTCGCCACCTCGTTCACTGTCCCGTCCCCGCCCAGCGTCACAACCCATTCCGCACCCCGCGCCACCTCCTGCCGTGCCAACTCCCCCGCCGTCCCCGGCCCCGTCGTCGGACGCACCGCCACTGGCCCATACTTACGCACCGCCGCAATCGTCCGTTCCACTAAACCAGGGTTCCGCAGCAGCTTACCCGCGCGAGGGTTGAAAATAAGGGCGATCTCAGGCAACCTCATCAGTATCCTATTGGTTGACCCTCATGAGCAAAGTTGAGCAACTCCGTCAAGAACTCCGCTACCACGAGCACCTCTATTACGTCCTCGACCAGCCCCAAATCTCCGACGCCGAATACGACGCCCGCATGCGCGAACTCCAAGCCCTCGAACAGGCCGACCCCTCGCTCATCACCCTCGACTCCCCCACCCAGCGCGTCGGCGGCACCCCCCGCGAAGGCTTCGTCAAACTCCCCCATTCCTCCCCCATGCTGAGCCTCGATAACGCCCTCAACGAAGCTGAACTCCGCGCCTTCGATCAGCGCGTCCGCGACCTCCTCGGCGATGAGCCATTCCAATATGTCGCCGAACTCAAGCTCGACGGCCTCTCCCTCGCCACCCAATACTCGGCCAGTTCTCTCCAACTAGCCCTCACCCGCGGCGACGGCGCCGAAGGCGAAGACGTCACCCCCAACTCCCGCACCATCCGCAGCCTCCCCCTCAAAGTCCGCGGCAACCGCGCCAACTTTGAAGCCCGTGGCGAAGTCGTCATGCCCAACGCCGCCTTCCAAAAACTCAACGCCGACCGCGAGCAGGAAGGCCTCCCCCGCTACGCCAACCCCCGCAACTCCTCCGCCGGCTCTCTCCGCGTCCTCGACCCCACCATCACCGCCAACCGCCAACTTGACTTCTACGCCTACTTCCTCCTCGCCGACGGTACCCCCGCCTGCCCCTCCCATTGGCAGTCCCTCGACGAACTCGCCGCCATGGGCTTCAAGGTCAATCCCGCCCGCCAACTCTGCCCCAACGTCGAAGCCCTCATCGCCTTCTGCCAGCGCTATGCCGACGAGCGCGAAACCCTCCCCTTCGAAATCGATGGCGTCGTCGCCAAGGTCGATTCCATCCCCCAGCAACAAAAGCTCGGCTGGACCGCCAAGTTCCCCCGCTGGGCCATCGCCTTCAAATACCCCGCTCGCCAAGCCGAAACCGTCGTCGAGAAAATCGATATCCAAGTCGGCCGCACCGGCGCCCTCACCCCCGTCGCCCACCTCCGCCCGGTCGCCGTCAGCGGCGTCATCGTCAGCCGATCCACCCTCCACAACGAAGACGAAATCGCCCGCCTCGGCGTAGCCGCCGGGGACACGGTCGTCATCGAACGCTCCGGCGATGTCATCCCCAAAGTCATCCGCGTCGTCCGCCAAGGCGACCCTCGCATCCCCTTCGTCATGCCCGCCGAATGCCCCGTCTGCGGCAGCTCCGTCTCCCGCCCCGAAGGCGAAGTCGTCTCCCGCTGCTTGAACTCCAGTTGTCCCGCCCGCCTCATCGAATCCATCACCCACTTCGCCGCCCGCCCCCTCCTCGACATCGCCGGCCTCGGCGACGTCCTCGTCAAACAACTCGTCAACGCCAAACTCGTCCACTCCGTCGCCGACCTCTACGACCTGACTCTGGAACAACTAGCCAGCCTCGAACGCATGGGCACGAAATCCGCCGAACGTGTCCTCGCCGGCATCGCCCGCTCCAAGACCCTCCCCCTCCCCCGCGTCATCAACGGCCTCGGCATCCCCTTCGTCGGCGAACGCACCGCCCAGTTCCTCGCCGAACACTTCGGCTCCCTTGACGCCCTCCGTCAAGCCGACGAAGCCCAGCTCATGCAAGCCGAAGAAGTCGGCCCCAAGATCGCCCAGAGCATCCTCCGCTGGTTCGCCGAGGAACGCAACTGGGCCGTCATAGAACGTCTCCGGGCCGCCGGCTTAGTCTTCACGCATCAAAAGATCGACCGCTCCGGCGGCCCCCTCGTCGGCCTGACTTTCGTCCTCACCGGCACCCTCCCCACCCTCTCCCGCGAAGCCGCAAAAGAAATGATCGAATCCGCCGGCGGCAAGGTCTCCGGCTCGGTCAGCAAAAAAACGAGTTACCTCGTCGCCGGCGAAGAAGCCGGCTCCAAACTCGAAAAGGCTAACGAACTCGGCATTAAAATTCTCTCGGAGGCCGATCTACTGCCCATGCTCGGTAAACTAAAAGCTTGAAGAACTTCGTCGCCACCCTCGTCGCCTGGGGACCTCCCGGTCTCCTCCTCCTCGCCGCCCTCGATTCGGCTGGCGTCCCCATCCCCGCCGCCGTCGACGCCCTGCTCATGTTGCTGGCCGCGAACTCGCCGTCCACGGCATATATTGCCGCCGCCTGCGCCACTATCGGCTCGGTCGCCGGCAGCATGTTCCTCTTTTATCTCGCCCGCAAAGGCGGCGAAAAGTATCTCGAAAAGCACACGGTCGGCGAACGCGGCCGCAAGCTCCGCCTATGGTTCCAGCACTACGGCCTTCTCACCGTTTTCATCAGCGCCATCTCTCCCATCCCCATGCCGATGAAACTCTTCGTCGTCTCCGCCGGGGCCCTCGGCGTCCCGCCCCAGGCTTACTTCCTCACCGTCCTCGCCGCCCGCATCGCCCGCTATTTCACGCTCGCTTACCTCGGCAGCCAACTCGGCGACGGGGCCGGCGCCTATCTCAAAAGCCACGCCTGGAACATCGGCGGCATCCTCGCCCTCCTCTTCGCCCTCCTCTTCGGCTGCGTCAAGGTCATGGATTACCGCCGTGCCCGTCTAAGCCCCACCGCCTAATAAAAACCGCACCGAAATCACCGTCGAAACCTCCACCCCCTTCCCGTTCAGCGTCGTCGGCTGATACCGCCACTGCCGTACCGCCTCCAGCGCCGCTCCCGACAGCAGCGGATGCCCGTTCGCCACCCGCAACTGCTGCACCGTCCCGTCCACCCCAATCACGGCCTCCAACCGTACCTCGCCCGCTATCCGCGCCTGCCGCGGCAGCCGAGCCTCCTGCCCACGCCCACCCACCGCGATCCGACTCACCCCCTCCGACTTCTTCGGAACCACCACCACCGTCGGCATAAACACCCCCGGCTCATCCACCATCGTCCCCGCCGGATTATCCCAAGCCGTCGGCACCACATACCGTCTCACCGCCACTCGCGGCGAAGTCGTCGAAGCCGAAGCCGGCCCCCACGCCCGCCCGCTTTGTTCCCATACAATAGGCGCATGGTCTCTACTTCCCGCCGCTCATTCCTCGGCACTCTCATCCTCGGTGCCCCCGCCATCCACGCCCAGACGATGTCCACCGACGTCCGCATCAAAGAAGTCTCCACCTCCATGGAAGACTTCCTCTACCGCACCCCCATCAAATTCGGCGGCACCGAAGTCGACCGCGTCACCCTCCTCAACGTCAACATTACCCTCGAATCCCGCGCCGGCAAAATCGCCAAGGGCTTCGGCTCCATGCCCCTCGGCAACGTCTGGAGCTTCCCCTCCAAAACGCTCCGCTACGACCAAACCCTCGCCGCCATGAAGGCCCTCGCCGCCAAGGCCGAAAAGATCACCGCCAATCACAAAGAGTACGGCCACCCCGTCGATCTCAACCACGCCATCGAGCCCCAGTGGCTCGCCGCCGCCAAAGAGATCCACATCGCCCAACCCATCCCGAAGCTCTGCATTCTCACCGCCTGCAGCCCCTTCGAAGCCGCCATCGCCGACGGCTTCGGCAAACTCCTCAACCGCAGCACCTACGCCACCTACGGCCCCGATCTCATGCGCCACGATCTATCGCACTACCTCGGCAAAGGCTTCGAAGGCGAGTATCTCCAGAAGTACGTTCTCACCCAGCCCAAGGCATCGATGCCCCTCTACCACCTCGTCGGTGCCGTCGACCCCATCGTCACCTCCGACATCAAAAAACGTATCAACGACGGACTCCCCGAAACCCTCACCGAGTGGATCAACCACTCCGGCCTTACCAACATCAAGATCAAACTCAACGGCGAAGATATGGCCTGGGATACCGACCGCGTCCTCGCCGTCGACCGCACCACCACCGAAGCCCAGAACAACCGCCGCGTCGCCAACTGGGTCTACTCCCTCGACTTCAACGAAAAGTGCCCCAGCGTCAAATACCTCATGGAGATGTTGGCAAAAATCAAAGAGAAATCGCCCCGCGGCTACGCCCGCATCCAGTACGTCGAACAGCCCACCAAACGCGATCTCAAAGCCGACCGCGCCAACGTCATGCACCAAGCCTCCAAGCTCCGCCCCGTCGTCATTGACGAGTCCCTCACTGACCTTGAATCCCTCCTCCTCGCCCGCGAAATGGGCTACACCGGCGCCGCCCTCAAAGCCTGCAAGGGCCAGTCCCAAGCCCTCCTCATGGCCGCCGCCGCCCAGAAGTTCAAAATGTTCCTCTGCGTCCAGGACCTCACCTGTCCCGGAGCCTCGCTCATCCACTCCGCCGGCCTCGCCGCCCACGTCCCCGGCGTTGCCGCCATTGAAGCCAACGCCCGTCAGTACGTCCCTGCCGCCAACGCCGGCTGGGACCGCAAGTTCCCCGGCATCTTCGAACCCCACAACGGCCGCGTCAACACCGGCCTCCTCAAAGGCCCCGGCCTAAGCGCCGTGTAACAACCCATCCCGCATCTGCACGGTCCGGTCCGCGAACGCCGCCGCTTCCGGATCGTGCGTAATCATCAGCACCGTCTGCCCAAACGTCTTGTTCAGATGCTGCAACAAACCCAAAACCAAGTCGGAATTCTCGGTATCCAAATTCCCCGTCGGCTCGTCCGCCAGCAGAATCGCCGGCTGATTCACCAGCGCTCGCGCTATCGCCACCCGCTGCTGCTCGCCCCCCGATAGCTGCCGCGGTTTCCGGCCCATCTTCCCCTCAATCCCCAATATCCGAATCACCTCCAGAAACTGCTCGCCCCACGGCCCTTTCATTCCCGAAATATCCCGCGCTACCTCCAGGTTGTCCCGCACCGTCAACGTCGGCAACAAGTTGTACTTCTGAAAGACGAACCCCACACTCTCCCGTCGCAGCCGCGTACGCCCCGCCTCGTCCATCGCCGTCAAATCCCTCCCGTCGATCTTCACCGTACCCGACGTCGGCGGCGTCAGCCCCCCCAGCACATGGAACAGCGTCGATTTCCCGCTTCCCGATTTCCCCACGACCGCCAAAAACTCACCCTTCTCCACCCGCAAGTCCACGCCCGCCAAAGCATGCACGTCCACGTCGCCGCTCCGGAAAGTCTTTCGCAAATCCTGAATTTCGATAGTCGCCATTAGTCGTAAGAGAGGGAATCCAATGCGTCTTGCTTCGCCGCCTTCAGCGCCGGGTACAAAACCCCCAACACCGCGCTGCACAACGTAATCACCCCCGCGATCGGCCACCAGGCATACACAATCGCCTGCACAAACGAAGCGGGAATAAACGTCGCAATCAACCACCGCGTGCCGTAGCTCATCAGTATCCCGGCCGCCGAGCCAATCACCGCCAACAGCACCGTCTCCCGCAGCAGAATCCCCAGCACATATCCCGGCCCCGCCCCCAGCGCCTTCAAAATTCCGATCTCCCGCGTCCGCTCCAGCACCGCCGTATACATCGCCAAAAACACCACCAAAAACCCAAATAGCACCGACAACGCCACCACCACCCCAATAAACGCCTTCAACTCCGGCAAATTGCTCACCGAAAACTGCTTAATCAACTCTTCCATCGCGTAGATCGGATACTCCGGCAGGTCTTTCTTCAACCCCGCAATCACAGACGAAGTCAGGCTCGAATCGTCCAGCTTCACATAGATCATCGTAATCTTCCCGTTCGCGCTCGCCAGCTCCTGCAACACCGTCAACGGAATCATCACCCGCCCCAACTTCCCCGATGCGAACACCCCCGACACCCGCCAATCCCGGTTCATCGTGTTCAACGTCGAACCCACTTTCAACTTCTTCTCCCGCGCATAAAGATCGTCGACGATCACCTCGCCCTGATCCGCGAACTTCCCGCCCTCCCGAAACTTGAAGCCCCCGCCCATCGCCGAAAACTCGTCGAAGTTCACACCCATAATCGAGCTCACCCCGCCCGTCGAATGGATCCCAATCGGCGTCGCCAGCGCCACATGCGGTTGCGACCGAACGTAATCCAATATCTTCTGGTTCATCGACAGTGAGCCCATGCCCACCACCGAACTCCCCGGAGCCCGCACCACCAAATCCGCCCCCACGCCCCGCGCCCGCACGGCCTGGTCCTCCATCATGCCTTCGCCCAGTCCTACCAGCGTCAACATCATCGTCACGCCCAGCCCAATAGCCAGCGCGCTCAACAAAGTCCTTACCGGCCGATGCTTCAGGTTTTCGTAAACCAGTGTATAAACCAAGCTTCTATTCTACAGGGCCCTAGTCGCCGCGGCTAGCGCGGCATCAATGTCGGCCTCCGTATGCGCACCCGAAATGTACCACCGCCCATCCGGCAACACCAAAATACCCTCATTCAACAACCCAATCGCAAAATCACTGTACTTCGCCTTGTCTCCCGCCATCGTCTCCCGATAGTTCCGCGGCACCCTCTCCTGAAAAGCAATCTGGAACACCGGCCCATCCCCCGTCGTCACCACCGCGTGGCCCTTTGCCCGCAGCAGCCCCTCCAACCCCGCCCGCAGCCGATCCCCCAACGCGTGGATCCGCTCATAGAACCCCGGCACCATCAGCTCGTCCAGCGCCGCCCCCGCCGCCGCCAGCGCCAACGGATTCCCGTTCAACGTCCCCGCGTGCACCACCTCCCCCCGGCCGATCGCGTCCATATACTCCCGCTTCCCCGCCAACACGCTCAACGGCGTCCCCGCCCCCACCGCCTTCGCAAACGTCGCCAAATCCGGCATCACCCCGTACCGCCCCTGCCCCCCGTCCAAAGCCACCCGAAAACCCGTAATCACCTCATCGAACAGCAATAACGTACCGTACCGTGTCGTAATCTCCCGCAGAAACTCCAGAAACCCCGGCTCCGCCGGAATACACCCGGAATTCGCCAGCAGCGGCTCACAAGCCACCATCGAGATCTCCCCCCCGTGCGCGGCAAACAACTCTTCCACCGCCGCCCGGTCGTTCCACTCCGCCACCAGCACATGGTCATGCGGCAACTGGCCCTTTCCGACCGGCTCCGCCACCCCCACCGGATGCCCCGCTCCAAATCGGTAGCTCACCAGCGCCTGGTCGCCCCACCCATGGTAGTGGCCCTCAAACTTCAAATATTTCGGCCGCCCCGTCACCGCCCGCGCCAACCGCAGCGCCACGTTCACGACATCGGTCCCCGCGTTCGAAAACGCCACCAAATCCGCGCACGGCACAATCGCCGTCAGCTTCTCCGCCACCAAATATTCCAGCTCATGCTGCGCCCCAAACGTCAGCCCCTTCCCCGCCTGCTCCACAATCGCCGCGGTCACGCTCGCCGGCGCGTGACCCAATATCAGCGGCCCCCAAGCCAGCCCAAAGTCGATGTACTCATTCCCATCCACATCCCAAATCCGGCTCCCCGCCCCCCGCTCGTAGAACAGCGGATACGGCCGCGCCGACCGCCGCAACCCGCTCGATACCCCGCCCGCCAACGATCGTTGCGATCGCTCGTACCGCGCCAAGGACCCAACCGTCTTTGCTCGCACCGCCGCTTCATGAATTTCGGATAAGGAACGCACGCTTCTCTATTGAACCTCGGCTTCTTCGACGAAGTATGCCATACTTCCCTTCGTCGCTGTGAAATCCACTTCCTCCGCCACCCAGCCCCGTTACCTGGTCCCGGTCCTCCAAAGCGCCTTCCGCCTTCTCGAAGAGGTTTCGCGCGCCGGAACCCTCACCCTCGGCGAAGCCGTCGTCCGTTCCGGCATCCCCAAATCCACCGTCTTCCGCATCTTCAGCACCCTCCAACACCTCGGCGTCCTCATCCGTGACGAAGCCGACAAGACCTACCGCCTCGGCTATGGCGTCCCCGGCCTCCTCACCGCCGGCGAAGATCTCGAAACCCTCCGCCGCGCCGCCCTCCCCCACATGATCCGCCTCCGCGACGCCTTCGGCGAAACCGTCAACCTCGGCAAACTCCAGCACGATAAAGTCGTCTATCTCGAAGTCGTTCCCTCGGAATCCGCCCTCCGCTTCTCCGAACGCCCCGGCGCCACCGTCACCGTCCATGCCTCCGCCCTCGGCCGCGCCATCCTCGCTTTCTCTCCCCCGGCCATCGCCGACAGTCTCATCGCCGGCCGCCCCCTCGCCGCCCTCACCGAAAAAACCGTCACCAACGAAGCCGCCCTCCGCGCCGAACTAGCCAAGATCAAACGCCAAGGCTATGCCATCGAAACCGAGGAGGTCGCCCTGCAAGCCACCTGCCTCGGCGCCCCCATTCTCAACTCCCGCGGCGAAGCCATCGCCGGCCTCAGCCTCTCCGGCCCCATCCATCGCTTCCTCCCGCGGAAGGACCGCAAAATCATCACGGCCCTCCGTAAAGCCGCCGCCGAAATCAGCGGTCTCGCCTAAGCCTTCCGCACCATAATCTCTTCAATCCGCCCCGCTACAATTTCCGCCTCGCCCGGCTGCAACATCCAACTCGCAATCTCCACCCCCTCCCCCGGCTTCGGCTCATTCGGCACCAACTCAATCGACGGCGTCCCCCCGCGTAACTGCTTCATCAAATCGAGCTCCGTCATCCCTGCTTTCTTCACGTCCCACTGCACCCGCAAGTGCGGCACCGAGTTCGCAATCGGCGGCACAAACGGCGTCGCCTTCATCCCCGGCATCTTCGCAATCACCCGCCGCATCGTCTCCACCCGCTTCTCCCACTCCTTCCAGTTCGCTTTATGGTCCTCCTTCAGAAACGATTCCAGTGCCACCATCATCCCCACCATCTCTTCCTTGTTCACCTTGCAACAACGCCCAATCGAATCGCTATTCGGCGACGTGTTCATCCGCGCCGCCTTGATCAAATCCGCCCGCCCAGCCAAAATCCCCGCCGACTGCGGCCCCCGGATCCCCTTCCCCCCTGAAGTACAAACCAGGTCAAACCCCAACCGAATCGGCATAAACAAATTCTCCACCGGCGGCGCATCCGCCGCCGCGTCGTTGAAAGTCGGAACTTTATACTCCTTCCCGATCGCGACAAACTCCTTCATCTTAACCGCGCCCAAATGGTCAGCCTTATTCAAAAACAGCATCATCGCCGTCTTCGGCCCGATCGCCTTCAACATCTCCGCCCGCGTCTCGACTTCAATCAATTTCACGCCGCAATTCCGCACCATGTGGTCGTACGGAAACCGATGCGACTTCTGCACAATTACTTCACTCTTCATCCCCGTCAAATCCGGAATCCTCTGAATGAAATCCTGATTCGTCCCCGTCAACACCCCCGCCGTGCCCACCGTCAAAGCCGCCGCCGCCCCCGAAGGCACCATCGCCGCCTCCGCCCCCAGCAGCTTCGCAATCCGCTTTCCCACCGCATCGTGCAACTCGTCCAACCGCACAAACTTCGTCGACATCGCCGCAATCGCACGCACGCACTCCGGCCGCATCAAGCTCGCCGTCATCATCGTGTAGACCCCGGCCCCATTGATGATCGGCACTACGCCCAACTCCGCCAGATAGTCCGGCGTCGTCTCCGCGGCCGAAGCCGCTCCCGCCAGAGGCAACGCCCCGGCTGTCTGCATCAAATGACGGCGTGAGAATTTCATACCAAAACTTTACTCGCATATGCGTTTCAATGCAAAAACAAAAATGCATAATAGAAAACAGCATGCTTCGCCGCCACTTCCTCTCGAGCCTCGCCCCCGCCCCCCGCAAACGGATCGCCGCCATCGTCACCGAGTACCGCTGGTTCTCCCACGCCGATGTCATCTGTGGCCGCCTCCTTGGCGGTCACTCCGCCAACAACGTCTGGACCCCGCCCCGCACAAACCTCGTCTCCCTCTACACCGCCCAGGTTCCCGCCAACGACATGTCCCGCGACCTCGCCGCCCGCCACGGCTTCAAGATCTATCCCACCATCCGCGAAGCCCTCACCCTCGGCACCGCCAAGCTCGCCGTCGAAGGCGTCGTCTTCGTCGGCGAGCACGGCAACTATCCCTTCAACGATCTCGGCCAGCACCTCTACCCCCGCTTCGAACTCTTCAACGAAATCCTCGACGTTTACGAACAATCCGGCCACGCCGTCCCAACGTTCTTCGACAAGCACTTCTCCTACGATTGGCCCAAAGCCGAAGCCATGTTCCGCCGCGCCCGGAAGTTGAAGGTCCCCCTCCTCGCCGGGTCCTCCCTCCCGGTCACCTCCCGCGCCCCCGCCCTCCAACCCAAGCTCGAAACGCCCATCACTCACGCCGCCGCCATCGGCTACGGCCCCCTCGACGCCTACAGCTTCCATCTCCTCGAATCTCTCCAATGCCTCGTCGAACGCCGCAAAGGCGGCGAAACCGGCATCGACCAAGTCCACACCATCACGAACGAAGCCATCTGGGCCTGGCTCCCTCAGAACCCCTGGGCCCGCCCCCTCCTCGACGCCGCCTGGGCCCTAGACCCCGCGCTTCAAAAAGGCCGCACGATAGAACAAACCGCGAGCAAGCCGGTTCTCTTCCACCTCCGCTACCGTGACGGCCTCCAAGCCGTCGCCCTCATGCTCACCCCCTCCGGCAACGACCGTACCGTTGCGCTCCAAACCCCCGCCGGTGTCCAAACCACCCTCTTCGGCCCGCCTTCGGTCACCCGTCCCTTACCGCACTTCGACGGCCTCGTCCACTGCATCGAAGACCTAATCGTCACCGGCCGCGAGCCCTACCCGCCCGAACGAACGCTTCTCACGACCGGAGCTCTCGCCCTCAGCTTCGAGTCCATCCGCACGAAGCAACCCGTCGCCGCCCCCGGCCTCAACATAACCTATCGCGCCCCCGCAACGCCCTTCCTCCAAACCGCATGAACCGCCGAAACTTCCTAACCAACCTCGCCCTCACGCCCCGTCAACTCCACGAACAGATGTTCGTCTTTGACGCCCACGTCCACGTCATCACCCGCCAGCTTTATCATGGAGGCGACATCGGCCAGCGGGTCCAGGACGGCCACTTCGACCTCGTCCGCGCCAAGGAAGGCGGCCTCGACGCCCTCTTCTTCACCCTCTTTATCACCGAGGATTACTACCCCGGCCACCTCGAAACCAAACAAGCTCTGCGCCTGATCGACCTCGCCTACCGCCAGGTCGAAAACAACTCCGCCACCATCGGCATCGCCCGCAACGTCGCCGAAATCCAAGCCCTCCAAAAGCAAAAGAAGATCGCCGCCGTCCTGGACCTGGAAGGAGGCTTCGACATGGACGGCGACCTCGGCATCTTGCGCATGCTCCACCAACTCGGCCTGCGTTCCCTCCAACTCCCCGCCCATAACTACACCAACAACTTCGCCGACTCCTGCTGCGCCATCCCCCGCTTCAAAGGACTCACCGAACACGGCCGAGCGGTGGTGAAGGAATGCAACCGCCTCGGCATCGTCATCAACATTGCCCATGCGTCCACCGAAACTGCCGAACAGGCCATCGCCCTCTCCGACGCCCCGGTTGTTTCGACGCACGACGGCCTCCGCTCCCGCAACAACATCCCCCGTCTGATGACGGAAGCGACGCTAGAAAAACTAGCGAAGAAGGGAGGCCTCATCGGCTTCCACATCGGCAACGAGTTCCACAACCGGGCGATGTTTGATTACCGTACGAAGCAAGCCGGCAAGCCCTTCTGGGACCGTTCCGACGTCAAGAAGGACAAAGCGGAAATGACCCTAGCCGAGATCGACAAAATCGTCGCCCCCGGCTTCCCCATGGTCGGCATCGACGCCCCCGAAGAACTTAAATACACAATCGACCAATGGTTCGACGTCGTCGAGCGAGCCGCCCAAATCGCCGGCGAAGACCACGTCATCTTAGGCACCGACTTCGACGGAGGCCCGACCCTTCCCCGCCAAATGCGCGACTGCCGCGACTACCCGATGTTCACCGAAGCCATGCTCCGCCGAGGCTGGAAGGAACCCCGCATCCGCAAATTCCTCGGCGGCAACCTCCTCCGCGTCTTCGGCCAAATCGCCAGCCGCTAGCGCCGCCCCGCGAATTTGCAAACACTATGCCATTTACCGGGTGCTATCTAAGCATTCCCGTTCCAGAAAGTATTTCGAGCCATGAATGTTGTTGCCTCGCCGGCCAACTGCAAAACAAAATTCACTTCCCTGCTCCACCGTCCGCCTCTAGTTCCTTAAGTGTTCGCCTCAGCTCGCGGAGGCCGTCTGGGTTACACCATTCCGTCGTTTTCAACGGAGGATAATCGTGAGGAAGTTGCAAACAAAAGCCCCTCACCGCTTCCAACTCCGGATAGCCTGTCGGGCACGAGACGAAATCATCCCAGTCCCACGCTCCACCAGTACCGTCAAGGAAATCGCGGATCGTTTGGATAGTGTATGCCCCTGCTCTTCCTATGTAAGCTTCTTTCGGCCCCAAAACATTTGAGAATCCCAACTCCGTATTGATCTCGGCGGGCTGGCACGAAGTACGAAATCTCACCCCAGCAAAGCGATGAATTCCTCGACGGCTACTTGATCCCCCACATCCCCTTCCGCGCCTCCTTAAATTCATACCGCCCCGGATTCACACTCGTCGCCCCCGGCGTATCCACCATCACAATCTCCGCCACCACCGGCTCATACGCCGCCCGCGGAGCAATCGTCCCCTTCGCCACCAAGATCCTCTGCCGCTCCGGATAGATCCCCAACGACACAATCTGATGAATCGAATTCGGGCTCGACCGCTCACTCGTCACCACCAAATAATTCGACAAATCCCGCGTCGAACCCTCCGCCTCAATCACCGCCGTATGCCCCACACTCCAATACTTTCCGCCCCCATGCCGCACCGCCGTCTCAATATACTTCCCCGCATGGAAGCTCCGCACCTTCCCCTTCACCCGCACCGGCGCCCCATGCGCCTTGTCGCTCTTCCCCCCCACCAACTCATCAAACGCCCCGTCCAACCCCGCCTTCCAAGCCGCCGCAAACGCCCCCGGATCGTACATCACTACAACCCACCCCGTAGCCTTCTGCTTCACTAACTCGTCCAGCAAAAACGTCGAATCCCCCGCCGACCCGCCCCCCACGTTGTCCCCAATATCAAACAGCGCCACCGGAAACTTCGCCGCCCCCATCGCCGCCGTCACCGCCCCCGCCGCCTGCGGCAAGGTCAGTTTCAATCGGTCCCGCTGCGCCCACATCATGTCGCTCAACCTCTTGGCCTCCCGTTCCGCCAAGTTCCGATCCCCGTCCGTCACCACGATCACGCTCGGCCCCATATGCGGCGAATCGTTGTACTGATACCCCCCCATCACACTCGCGGCCAGAATCTTCGGATTCTCTTTCTCCATCCGAAACGTCTCCTGCGTCAACGGCTTCATCGGGTCCCCATACGTGTTCTGAAACACGATGTTATAGACCATGTCTGGCTTAATGATCGTCTGCACCGGATGCACCTCCCCCCGCAGCATCCGCCCCAGAATATTCGCCGCCTGCACCCCCCGGTCTTTCGTATCCAAATGCGGATTTTGCTTATACGAAACCAGCACGTTCGTCATCTCGACAATCGCCGGCGACGTATTCCCATGAAAATCGTGCGTCAACACAATCGGAAACGGCTTCGGAAACTTCGCCCGCAACCGACGAATCAACTCTTCGTCCCCCTGCGGAAAATCCTCGGCGTACATCGCCCCGTGCAGTGCAATCAAAATCGCATCACACGGCCCCGCCTTCTCGAACCCCTCCACCAGCCGCTTTGCCAACTCCTCAAACGCCGACCGGCTCACCGCCCCCCGCGGCATCGCGTGTGAATACACCGTCGGGATCATCGTCCACCCCTGCCGCCGCCCCTCCTCCACAAAACCCGCCACCTCCGTACTCCCCGCTCCCCAGCGGTCCAGCGTCGGCTCCACCCATTCAAAATCAGCTAGCTCCGTCTTGGCCGGGTTGAACGAGTTCGATTCGTGCATAATCGAACCCAAAGCTACCCGAAACGTCTTCAGTTGTGCACCAATAGAGGAGGAGGCAAGCATAGTCATGGCATTCCTGCGGCTGAGTTTCATCGCGTCCAAAGTATGCCATAAAAACGAGAGTTTTTCTATTGAAACCTCTCGCCGAGCTTTCCTCGGCTTCCCGTTCGCCTTCCCTCTCACCTTCGATCGCCAGGGTCGCGTCACCAAATCGGAGTCCCGTTCCGCCGCTGGCTTCGCCGAACCCCTCCCCTCCGCTCCGCCCCTCGAGATGATCCAACTCCCCGCTGGTCCCTTGCGCCTCCCCAACGGCCGCGATACCATCGTCTCCTCCTACGCCCTCGGACGCTACGAAATCACGATCGCCCAGTGGAACGCCGTCGCCAAACTCCCCAAACGCAAACGCCTCCTCAGCCTCCTCAAAACTGGCAAAGACTCCCCCTTCGGCTGGCAGCCCGAACAAGCCGCCGAGACCATCGCCTTCCACGACGCCATCGAATTCTGCGCCCGCCTCTCCAAGCTCTCCGGCCGCCTATATCGCCTTCCCACCGACCATGAATGGGTCTACGCCTGCCGCGCCGGCACTCCCTCCGACTTCTGGTGGGGCAACGCCTTCAACCCCGCCCTCGCCGTAGCCCCGAAAGAAAACGAAGCCCCCCACGCCCCCGCCTCCCTCGGCTTCGCCAACCCCTTCGGCCTCTTCGACACCGTCGGCAACGTCGACGAATGGGTCGCCGACTCCGACCCCAAACGCACCGACTTCCATCTCTTCCGCCTCTCCGCCACCGAATCCGACTGGCTCAGCGAAAAGTTCACCCGTACCGACCTCGGGTTCCGAGTAGCCGTCTAGCCATCTGCTATCGTAGAAATTCCCCCTAAAAAAGCATCTACACCCATGTCGTTCCAGATCCGTCCCCACAAGGAATTCCTCGTCCAGCCTTCCCTGCCGCCCGAGTTGTCCCGCCTCTCAGTACTCGCCGACAACCTCCTCTGGGTTTGGGAACCCAACCTCCGCGGCATGTTTCGCCGCCTCGATCCCATCGCCTGGCGCCATAGCGGCCATAACCCCGTCCTCATGCTCGGCCAGGTCCCCCAAGCCAGCCTCGCCAAGGCCGCCGCTGACCCACGCTTCCTCTCCCTCTACAAAAAGGCGTGCGCACGGCTCGACGCCTACATGGACTCCTCCACCGCCGCCCACTCCAACAAGCTAATCGCCTACTTCTCCATGGAGTATGGCCTCGCCGAATGCCTCCCCGTCTACTCCGGCGGCCTCGGCGTCCTCTCCGGCGACCATCTCAAAGCCTCCTCCGATCTTGACCTCCCCCTCGTCGGCGTAGGCCTGCTCTATCAAAAAGGCTACCTCCGCCAGTACCTCAATCAGGACGGCTGGCAGATCGAAAAGTCCGTCGAAAATGACTTTTACACCCTCCCCATCCGTCCCGTCCTCCTGCCCGACGGCTCCGAACTCATCGTCTCCGTCAATCTGCCCACCGGCGTCGCCTACGTCAAAGCCTGGTTCATCCAGGTCGGCCGCGTCCGCCTCTTCCTCCTCGATACCAACATCCCCCAAAACCCCAGCCCCGAACGCCGCAACATCACCGACCAACTCTACGGCGGCGACTCCGACACCCGCATCCGTCAGGAAATCGTCCTCGGCATCGGCGGACTCCGCGTCCTCGGTGCCCTCGGCCTCAAACCCACCGTCTTCCATATGAACGAAGGCCACTCCGCCTTCCTCGCTGTCGAACGCATCCGCCTCATCATGGCCGATAACGGCCTCAACTTCGACGAAGCCGTTGAAGCCATTCGCGCCAACAACGTTTTCACGACCCACACCCCCGTCCCCGCCGGTATCGATCTCTTCGACCCCGGCCTCCTCCACTATTATTTCCAGGCCTACTGCGCCGCCGCAGGCTTCTCCTTCGACGCCCTCGCCGGCCTCGGCCGCCGCCATCCCAACGACGGCGGAGAGCACTTCTCCATGGCCGTCCTCGCCATCAAAACAAGCTGTTGGCGTAACGGCGTCAGTTCACTCCACGGCGAAGTCTCCCGCGAAATGTGGCAGGACCTCTGGCCACAACTCCCCCCCCGCGAAGTCCCCATCACCTCCGTCACCAACGGCGTACACGTCTCCACTTGGCTCAACGGCGATCTCGCTAGCGTCTACGACAACTTCCTCCAACCCGACTGGCGCGAAAACACCGAAAATAAATCCACCTGGGACCTCATCGACGACATTCCTGCCGAAGAAATCTGGGAAGCCCACAAAAAGCGCAAACGCCAACTCATCACCTTCGTCCGCGCCCGCGCCACCGCCGCCGCCACCCTCCGCAAATCATCCCCCACCGACATCCGCCGCCTCTCCGACATCCTCGATCCCGATACCTTCACCATCGGCTTCGCCCGCCGCTTCGCCACCTATAAGCGAGCCACCCTCATCTTCAAAGACCTCCCCCGCCTCAAACGCCTCCTCACCAACAACCGCATGCCGGTCCAAATCCTCGTCTCCGGCAAAGCGCATCCGAAGGACATCCCCGGCAAAACGCTCATTCGCGAAATCGTCCAACTCTCCCGCGACCCCGAAATCGCCCGCCGCCTCGTCTTCGTCGAAGACTACTCCATGCAGGTCGCCCGCGAACTCGTCCAAGGCGTCGACCTCTGGCTCAACAACCCCCGCCGCGGCGAAGAAGCCTGCGGCACCTCCGGCATGAAGGCAGCCCTCAACGGCAATCCCAACCTCTCCGTCCTCGACGGCTGGTACGACGAAGCCTACGAAACCTCCGGCGGTTGGGCCATCGGCGACCGCGAACCCTACTCCGAGGACCAGGACGAAATGCACACCGCCGCCCTCCTCTCCCTCCTCGAAAACGAAATCGTCCCGCTCTATTACTCCGCTCGCGCCGACGAAGTCCCCCACGAATGGGTCCGTCGCATGAAGCTCAGCCTCAAAAACGTCACACCCCAGTACGACGCCAAGCGCATGCTCAACGAGTACGCCAGCCTACTCTACAACCCCGCCCACGACCTTGCCGCCGAAACCGCCGCCCATAACTTCCAGGCCGCCAAAACCCTCGCCGTTTGGGATAAGCAGGTCCACGAAGTCTGGAGCCGTGTCCGCTTTATCGAGGTCGACGGCGGCCCGGCCACCACCATTCAAACCGGCAAGGCCCTGCCCTTACGCGCCACCATCGAACTCGCCGGCCTGAAACCCGAAGACGTCCGCGTCGAAGCCGTCGTCGGTCGCATCGACGCCGACGGCAATCTCGAAGATTCCGCAGTCATCGCCCTCCTTGTCATCGAGCAGCACGGCACGGCCTTCTCCTTCGGGCGCGAATACTCGCCTCTACAAACCGGCCGCCTCGGCTTCGCCTTCCGCATCAGCTCAAACCACTATCGCGACCCCCTCACCCGGCCCACCAACGCTCTCCTGAAGTGGTCCGACTAGCCGCCCCCCTGTTATTCGTGGTACATCTCTAAGCAACCACATGGACGGCAATCAGAAATACAAACAGGCCGGTTACCAGGACTCTTCCTCGGAAAAAACCAAAGTTGGCGGCGCCAAGGCCGACCACTATAGCAACGGCGAGTACTACGGCCCCCGAGCGCCTCTAGAAGGGCCGCACGCTCCGCGCCTCGTCCGCAGTGTCACCGCCAGCCGTTGCTTCAACTGCTCCAACCCCCTCCCCGCCGGTTTCGATTTCCTCCAGCCCTGCCCCAAGTGCGCCACCCTCCTCCACTGCTGCTCCCAGTGCGGCCACATGGACTCTTCCGCCCGCTTCCAGTGCCTCCAAACCATCCCCGAACGCATCCCCTACAAAGATAAAACTAACGACTGTACTCGCTTCTCCCCCCGCATCACCGTCGCCCGCGACACCGCCGCGCCCGTCACCGCCCCCAACACCAAGCCCACCCCCGTAACCGCCGCTCCTAACGTCCCCCGCAATGTCCAGAACGCCCGCGACGCCTTCGACAATCTCTTCAAAAAAACATCCCGGTAACCCTCCCGTGCGCACCGCCCAACTCATCGCCCAACATCGTTTCGAACTCATCGAAGCCACGCCTCCGCCACCACCCGGCCCCGGAGAAGTCCAAGTCCGCGTCCACGCCGTAGGCATCTGCGGCTCCGACCTCCACAACTTCTCGGAGGGCCAAATCGGCGACACCCCCACCGTCTTCCCCATCGTCCTCGGCCATGAACCCACCGGTACGATCGTCGGTTCCGGCGAACGCGTCATCCTCGAACCCGCCGTCTACTGTTATCACTGCCAAATGTGCCGCTCCGGTCGCCACAACCTCTGCGACCACATCCGCTTCTACAGCGCCGGCCCCGATCCCGGCTTCTTCCGCGACGTCGTCAACCTCCCCGCCCACAACGTCCTCCCCCTCCCCGCCGGCCTCGGCTTTGCCGAAGGCACCCTCTTTGAGCCCCTCGCCATCGCCCTCCATTCCCTCCACTTTGCTCGCCCCTCCCCCGGTGAAACCGCCGCCGTCTGGGGAGCCGGCCCCATCGGAGTGCTCACGATCGCCATGCTCAAACTCCAAGGAGTCCGCCGCATCTTCTCGATCGACCCCGTCCCCCACCGCCGAGCCATGGCCGTAACGTACGGAGCCTCTGCCGCCTACGCCCCCGACGAAGCCCTAACCGAAATCAAAGCCGCCACGGGCAACCGAGGAGTCGATATCGCCATCGATTGCGCCACCAAGGATGGCTCTCTCGAAGCCGCCTGCCACGCCGTCGCCCGCGGCGGACGCCTCATAGTCACCGGCATCCCGTCCGAGCCGATGCCGACCATCCACTTCCACGAACTCCGCCGCAAGGAAGTCCCCCTCATCCCCATCCGCCGCAGCAACCACCAAACAGACCTGGCCCTGCATCTTCTACAAGAGCAACCGACCCTTTTCGGCCCCCTTGTTACCCACGAAAGGCCCCTCGAAAACATCCAAGACGCCTTCACCATGTTGGAGCATTACCGAGACAACGTCGGCAAAGTAGTGATCGATCTTACTGCTTCGTAGCCGACCAGTCGATCTTCTGCATCTGCCCGCCCATTTCGGTTTCGGCGGCACCCTTAATTTTGGCGCCGTCCACTTCCCCCGACATCTTGTAGGTCATGGACCCACCGTCCTGCCGATCTCGTTTGACGGTGAAGGTGATTTTCTTCCCGTCCACGGTCCCTGCGGAAATCTTCAGCGACCGATTTCCCGGAAACTCAACCGTCCCGGTAAACGTGGCGTCTTTTTGGTCGATGATCATCTTGCCCTCCACCGGCCCCTGCGGCCCCGCCATCTGGAAAGCCCAATTCCCATTCAGCGAGTCAGCTCCAAAAGCCGCCATCGCAAAACTAATCGCCATTACCGTTCGTAAAAACATCCTCGTAAAAGATTCACCCGATACCATCAACGATGCACATTACTTCGTCTCCCCGCCAACTCGAGCGCCCCCCAAAGCACACTATCATCCCCCAACTCCGCCCCCACCACATCAATCCGCGCCCTACTCCAACTCGTCACCTGTCTTCCCAACTCCATTCGCAACGGCCCAAACAACCGCTCCCCCGCCTTCGCCATCCCCCCGCCAATCACAATTCTCCCAGGGTTCAACAACATAATCCCCGCCTTCAACCCCCGAGCCAAATCCACTACATACCGCTCCACGAAAGCAGAATCCAGCAACAACTCAGCCGCCGGCTGCCCGTAATCCCGCTCCAGCCACAACCCACAGCACATCCGCTCAAAACACCCATTAGACCCACACAAACACCCCGGCCCGTCCGGCCGCACATTTAAATGCCCAATCTCCCCCGCATACGAATCCGCCCCCCGATACAACCCGTGCTCCGTCAAAATCCCCCCGCCAATCCCCGTCGACAAAGTCATATAAAACAACGGCCGCTTCCCCCGCCCCGCCCCATACACCCCCTCCCCCAGCGCCCCCACATTCGCGTCATTATCCATCACCGCCTCCACCCCCCACTCCCCCTTCAGAAACCCCGGCAAATCAAAATCGCTCCACCCGCCCACATGCGTCGACATCGTCACCATCTGCGTCGGCCAATCCACCGGCCCCCCAAACCCAATCCCGCACCGCCCCACCTCCAACTCCTCACTCCACCCCTTCCCAATCGCCGCAATCTGCTCCAACATCCAATCCCTACCCCCCTCCCGATCCGTCGCCCGGCTCTCCCGCCGAACCATCCGGTCCCCCGCAAACACCGCCATCGAAAACTTCGTCCCCCCAATATCAATCGCGATCGTATGCATCTCGCAACAACTCCTCCGGTGACGCCGTCCCCGTGCCCTTCTTCATAATCGTGATCGCCGCCACTTGGTTCCCAAACTCCGCCGCCCGCCGCACATCCCCCGTCACCGCCAACGCGCAAACCGCCCCCGCCGTAAAGCTATCTCCCGCCCCGCAGATGTCCACCGGCTTCTCCACCGGCCGAGTCACCACCCACCTATCCCCCGCTTCCGTATACAACCGCGCCCCCCGTCCCCCATGCGTCACCAACAACAAAGGAGACTCCGTCAGCGCCCGCAGCCGTGCAAAATCCACCACCCCAAACGCCCGCAAACAAGCCTCCTCCGCCTCTCTCTCGTTCGGTTTCAGCATCACCCCCCGAAACAACTCCCCCCGCGCCCGCGAGTCCACCCACACCAACTTCCCCTGAATCGCCCCCCGCACCGCCGCCGTCACCACGCCTCCCGCCCCCGTCTCCGCTTGGTCGGACACAATCACCGCGTCCCACTCCCCCCCCAACTGCCCAATCACCGCCCGCTCTACCGCCTCACTCATCGGCCGATTCACTATAAAGTCCAACCGCGGCCGATCCTCCTCGCCCGTCTCCCCATTGATCACCTTCGTGTAGGTGAACGTCTGCACCCCCGCCGCCTCCACAAGGCGCGACCCGTCAATCCCCCGTCCCGCCAACGCCTCTTTCAACTCCCAACCGAACCCATCTCGGCCTACCACCCCAACCACGCTCACCTGCCCCACCCCCAGCGCCGCCAAGTTGTTCGCAATCGTCCCCCCCGCCCCCGGCGTCACCTCCACCCCGGTCACCGCCACCCGCGGAATCCCGGTCTCCGCCGATGCCAACGCCTCGCCCGGGTCGTACGTACACCACCGGTCCAGGCAAATGTCTCCCACCACCAAAACCCGCAACCCGCGCAGACGTTCCAGAATCTCCCCCGTCTTCATCATTCCGGAAACAATGTCCTCATTAACAACTCCGTATTCGCATAATGCGGCACAATCCAATCCGCCCCCACCCCCACCAGCCGGTTCCGCTTCCAGTCATCCACCCGCTCACAAGCCGGCTCGTCCGACGCCACGCCCACCGCCACCCCGCCCACTTCCTTCACCACCTGAACTTCCACGTACCCATCCCCAAACGCCAAAAACTCCTCGCCCTTATGCTCGGCCGAATCCACAATCTGCTTCACCAAAATCGCCTTCGAAAACGCCTTCAAATCGTCCAGCGCCCCAAACACCCCACCGTCAAAATAATCATAAACCTGCAACAGCTTCGCCTCTTGCACCACGTTGGCATGGTCCGTCCCGCTCGCCAAATAGAGCTTCAGCCCCCGCGCCTTCAATCCCTCCAGCAACGCCCGGCTCCCCGGCACTAGCCACTCCTCCGGCGACGTCCGCCCGCTCTCCAGGCCCTCCAGCCGATCCTTGATCCGCTCCATCAGAGCATCCAGGTACATCTTCTTATAAACTTTCGGATCCTCCGGCGCCCCCCCACGCTTGGTGATCTCATCGGCCAGCGCCATCATCTGGTAAATCGTCTCTTTGCCCGTTAAACGACCGACAAACTCCAGCACGATCTCCCGCAGATCAGCCTCACTCTCGCCGGTCCCCAGACCCGCCAAAATATCCACCATCATCGGGACCATGATTTCCACCCATCCCGACCGAATGGTGGACAATGTCCCATCAAAATCAAAAAGCACCACCCGGGCGCCAGAAGCCGTCACGCCAGGGCGTAAATGTTCAATCATGCTTCGCCCATTTTACCTAAAACCCCGCCTACTCCATCTGTGATACGCTAACGGCAAATCAGTAACGGGTACAATTTGTCCAACACACCGCTTGCTTTAAGTGTGTTTTTTCCAGCCTATAACGACGCTCCGTCGTTACCTAGTCTAATTGCGCACACCTTCGCCACCCTCACCAATCTCACCGAAGACTTCGAAGTCATCGTCGTCAACGACGGCAGTGCCGACTCCACCGGAGCCGTCCTCGCCGATCTGCAATCCCAATACGGCCCCCAACTCCGCGTCATCACCCACGAAGTCAACCGCGGCTACGGCGGTGCCCTCCGCAGCGGCTTCGCCGCCGCCACCAAGGATCTCTTCTTCTACACCGACGGCGACGGCCAATACGACGTCCGCGAACTCCCCCTCCTCCTCGCCGCCCTTACCCCCAACGTTGGCCTCGTCAACGGCTACAAACTCGAACGCCACGACCCCTGGCACCGCATCGTCATCGGCAAGGTTTACAACCAGTTCGCCCGCCTCCTCTTCCGCATCCGTCTCCGCGACATTGACTGTGACTTCCGCCTTATCCGCCGCGAACTCCTCCAGAGCCTGAAGCTAACCTCCACCAGCGGCACCATCTGCGTCGAACTCGTCCGCAAAATCGAACTCAGTGGCTGCGGCGTCGCCGAAGTCGGGGTCCACCATTACTCCCGCCTCCACGGCCGCTCCCAATTCTTCCGCCTCCAGTCCCTCGCCAATACCCTCGCCCAACTCGTCCGCCTCTACCTCAAACTCGTCATCCTCCGCCGCTAGAAAGGCAGCGCATCACCCATGTGGAAGTAGCCCCCCGTCGGCCCGTCGGCGGGCAACAAAGCTAACGCCACGCTCGTCTTCGCCCCATCCACCAACTCCATCGGAGCCGACTCGCCCCCGATATCCGTCTTCACCCAACCCGGATGCGCAGAATTCACCTTTATCGCCGTCCCCTGCAAAGCGTGCGCCAAGTGCACCGTAAACCCATTCAGAGCCGTCTTCGACACATTATAGGCCAGCAACTTCGTCCCATAGATCGGCGACCCCACCGTCGCGTGCAGCGTCAACGAACCCAGAATACTCGAAAGGTTCACAATCCGGCCCCCTTCACTCTTCTCGAGCAACGGCAGCAACGCCTGCGTCAGCTCAATCACCCCAAAGAAATTCGTGTCAAACGTCTCCCGAATCTTGGCCACCGGAAGCGTCGCCGACTCGTTCACCGACCAGTCCCCTTCCACCATAATCCCGGCGTTGTTCACAAGAATGTCCAGATGCCCGAACGTCTCCCCAATCATCGCCGCCGCCGCCGCAATGTCTACACTTTTCGTCACATCCAAAGCCACCGGGTCAGCCGCCAGCCCCTCCGCCCGCAACGTCTCCGCCGCCGCCGTGGCCTTCTTCAGGTCCCGTGCCCCCACCAGCACGTGAACGCCCTTCTGTGCCAACTGCCGGGCCGTCTCCAGCCCAATTCCCTTATTCGATCCGGTCACTAATGCTAACTTCTTCATACCTCCATAATACGCGTCGAAGCATCGCCAAACCGGTCCAGTTTCACACCCATCCGGTCCATCAGCGAAAGGTACAAACTGCACGCCTGCCGCTGGTCGTCGCCCTTCTCCAGGTAGTCCAACACCTGCCCCGGCCGCAGCGATCCGCCGCCCTTCCCCGCCAACAACACCGGCATCTGATCCGCCCCGTGCGAATCCCCATCAAACAGGTTCGAGGTGAACAGCAGCATCGAACTATCCAACAACGAACCCTCACCTTCGTTAATCTGCTTTAACCGATCCACCAAGTACGCAAACTGGGCCACATGGAACTGGTTCGTCTTCAGGTACATCGCTTCCGCCGCCGCCACCTTCTGGTTGTGCGTCAGGTCTAAATGCAACGCCCCGTGGACGCCATCAATGAACTTGAAGTTCATCTGCGACAGGTCGTTGTTCAGCATCAGCGTCACCACGCGGGTCTTGTCCATCTGGAACGCGAGCACCGTCAGATCCAGCATCAGCTTCATGTGTTCCGGCACGTCTTGCGGCAGCGCATCCTTCGGTCGCGCCATGTTCGGCTTGTCCAGCGTTGGTCGCCAGCCCTCCAGCCGCTCATCCTTCGACGCCCGCTCTATCCGCTTCTCGATGTCCCGAATCGATTCGAGATACTCGCCCAGCTTCGTCCGGTCCCCGCCGTTCATCTTCGGCTGCAGGTCCCGCGTCTCCAGCCGCAACGCGTCCAGAATACTGCGGTCTAACTTCCGCCCGCTCCCGTCTCCCACCAGTAGGTCAAACGTCCGCGCCGGATAAATCTCCTTCGTCGCCGGCTTCGTCGGGCTCGACCACGAAATGCACGAGCCATACACCATCGACAAACCGTCTTCCAGACGCAACTCGTTCGGCTCAATGCCCAGCGCCATACTCGGCACCGCCGTCTGCCCGCCGATCCGCTGCGACAGCACCTGGTCCATGCTCGTCCCCACGCGCATGTCAGAGGCGTCCAGACTCACCTTGGCACCCGACAGCAGATTCGGTGCCCGACCCAGATGCGGGCTCGTTGAAATGAACGCCTGCTTATTGAACAGACCCCGGATGAACGTGAAATCTTCCCGGTGCGGCATCATCGGCGACAGACCCGGGCCGATCTGCATCGACGCCCCTTGTCCCTTCGCCCACCAATGCTCCGGCTCTACGCCATTCGAAAAGTACACCGTCGCAAAACGAACCGGTGGCTTCGTCGCAGCCTTCGCCAACGATTCAAACCAAGGCAGGGCCAACGCAACCCCGCTACCCCGCAAAAACTGCCGTCTGCTATTCCGTGTCATTTTTCCCTACTCCCTTCACTTGCCGATACCGAAATTGTTTACTCGTCACGATCTCGGTGGCGAGCTGCGCGAACGTGGAGTCCCCGCCACCCGCGGCCATCTTCTGAATCAGCGGCTGGTCCGATGCCAGCATCGTCCGTCCCAGCGCGTAGCCCAACAGCTTCTGCGCCATATTCTTCTGCACTTGCTTGTCCTGGGTCAGCAGGTACTGCACCAGCCCCTCCACCCCGGTCCCCGACTTGCTCGAATCGTCAATCGCCATTCCGTCCGAGTACTTGGTCCGAACCCGGCCCACCGGATCGAACTTCTCAAACGGAAAGCCCAGCGGGTCAATCTTCAAATGGCAACCGGCGCAGGTCGCATTGCGCTGATGCGCGGCTAACCGCTCGCGTATCGATTTACCGGCAAAGGCTTTGTCATCCGCCGGCAACGTCCCCGCGTTTGCGGGTGGAGGCGGCGTCGGGGTACCCAGCACACGCCGTAGCACCCAGTCGCCCCGCTTCACTGGGCTCGTCCGGAGCGGCGCCGAAGTCGCCGTCAACACTGCGCCCAGCCGCAGCAAACCGCCCCGTTCCTTAACCATCTCCACGTCCCGAACCGATTTCACCGGCGTCGTGGCGCCGTAATGCTTCGCCAACGGCTGGTTCATGAATGTGTAGTCCGCCGTCAACATCTCTTTCATCGGCCGGTTCTGCCGAACCAGATAGTCAAAGAAGGCCACCGACTCTTCGTACATGCCTTTCTTCACCTCATCGGTGAACTCCGGGAACCGGCTCGTATCGACGCCCCGATACTGATCGAACCGATAGAAGCCCAGCCACTGCCCGAAAAACTCTTCGGACACCCGCCGCGCTTTCGGGTCCGCCACCATTCGCTTCACCTGCGCCGACAGCTTCTCCGGGTTGCTCAACTCGCCCGCCTGCGCAGCCCGCCGCAACTCCTCGTCCGGCGAAGACGACCACAAGAAATAGCTCATCCGGCTCGCCAGCTCTGAGCCCGACAAAAGTCCGCTCGACTGCTCCAACCGGTACAAGAAAGCCGGTGCTACAAAAATCCGGGCCAGCAAAGCGCGAATGGCTCCGTCGTGGTCCATCTTCGCGATCTCCCGGGAGTTCGTGTAAAACGAACGCAAACGGTCCTTCTCCGCCGGAGTCAACGGCCTCCGCCAAGCCCGTCCCGCCAGCGCGATGCAATCGTCAATGTGCCCGGGCTGCGCCGCCAGCAGCGCCCGCTTCCCGGCCTCCCGCTCAGCGGTCAAATCCTTGATGTAGGGGGCAGCCTCGGCCGGTTTGTCCTTTAGCTTTTGCAAAACGAACCCAAGAAACGCGTCGTAGTAGCCGAACGAAGCCTTCAGGTCAATCCAGGCTTGGTCGAGTTCCTTCCGCGTCGGGTCGTCAAGCATTTTGTCCATCAGGAAACCATCGGTCCGGTAGTACTTTGAGGTGACGTGGTAGATATCCCGTTCCGGCTGGTTATAGACGTTGTTGTACGGAGGCGGGATCGGATCCTTGTCGGCTGGGGCGGCTTCGCCCTGCGAGTTCTGCGGCAACTGCGCTGAAAACGCCAGCACCCCAGCCTTCCACTTTTCAAAGCCCGGCGTCTTAGCGTGACCTAACAGCATCGAAAACGGCCGCCCCTTCGATAGCTCCGGCTGGTCCGAAACCGTCACCCGCATCACCGCGTCTTTCGCCTCGCCGGAGAGGATCTCCGCCTCGGCCTGAATATCGATTCCCCGAGCCCCCGTCGGCGCGAGCAGTTCGAGCGATAACGCCGTATCACCGGTCATCGCAAAGTCCATCGGGTCGATCGCCACCCCGTCCGGCCTTTGACCAAAGCCGACCCGCTTCCGCGCCGCTTCATCCAGCACCGCGATCAACGGCTGCGCCGCCGTAGCCGACCGATCCGCCATGCGAAAACGAACCGAAGGCTTGTGCCAAACCACGATGGGCTTATCGATCGAATTCGGGTTGACGACCGCGGTAATGAAGCTCAACCCCGGAGCCTTCGTCCCGCGATTGAACAGGTTGAATTTCATAGGCTGCTTCGGCGCTGCGCTGACAGTCTCTTCCGTTAAAACGAGGGCCCGTTCATCGCCCTGGCCGCCTTCGGCCAGCGCCCCGGCTCCAAACAGCCATCGGGTCCAATCGACCAAATACTTCTGGATCTCCGTCGCCGCCGCCCTTGTGCCGGGCATCTTCTGAAACCGAGCAATCACTTCGCCAGTCGGATAGGGGGCATTCGGCTGGTTAAGCACGGCCGCAATATGCTGCAGGAAGCGAGGGGTGATTCCCTCTTCAGCGGCGACCTTCTCCACCGTCAGACCTTTCCCGTTTTTCAACCGCCAAGCGGCGTAAATCGCCTTGCCGTACTTATCGAGACCGAAGGGACGCCCGCCCTCGGCCGAAGTCGTGCGAAAACCGTGGGTGGTGTGGATGTTGATGACTCGGTTCAGGGCCGAAAGCTCAAAACCGCTCTTCCCTGGATCAGCAAAGAACCCCAAGGCCCCCGAGCCAATAACGGCATGGCTGGCGACCTTCTTGGCCGCCTGCAGGTAACGCTCCAGGCTGGCGTCGGCCATGAACTGTACATCGCCAAAGTTAGTGAACCCTTCTCCGCCAACCGAGTCGGGGACAAAGTCGTTCTCAGTGTCAATGTCGAGGCCGGTGAGGTCCTTGATGGTGTAAGCGTACTCGCCGCTCGTCAGGCGCCGGAGTGCCACGCGACCCGGGTCGCCGGCGTTTTTGTTGGCGATTTCGCCGAGTTTAGCCCGAATCCATTGCGTGGCGACGCGACGTTCTTCGTCGCTCGGCTGGGGCTGTTGCGGCGGCGGCATGTGCTTGGACTCGATCGCATCGGCGACCTTTTCCCATTGCTGAAACTGCTCGCCCATCGGCAGCAGCTTGTCGAAGCTGATGCCGCCGCTGGCGGCTTTACCGTGGCATTGCACGCAATACTGACGAAAAGTAGCAGGAGTATCATCAACTGCGAGGGCGGAACTGTAGACGACTATCGCCAAGAGCAAAAAAAGGCGCATGATGGTGAAACGGTATCACAAGCTAAGCGCTGAGCGCATCGGTCACGATCTCCTGGGCTTCCATTTGGACCTGGCGCAGATGGGCGTGTCCGTGGAAGCTCTCAGCGTAGATCTTGTAGATGTCTTCGGTGCCGGAGGGGCGAGCCGCGAACCAGGCATTCTCCGTGATCACTTTCAGCCCACCCAGCGAGTTACCATCGCCCGGCGCGGCGGTGAGGATTTGCCGAATCGGCTCGCCGCCGAGTTCGGAGGCGGTCACGTGGCTGGGCGAGAGCTTGGCGAGCTTAGCTTTCTGCGCCGGGTTCGCCGCCGCCTCTATCCGCTCGTAGGTCGACCGGCCCATCGCTTCCTCCATCTGGCCGTAGACTTCGCCCAGATCCTTCTGCCACCGGGCCGTCATCTCGGCGCTGAGCAGGCAGGCGATGAGACCGTCCTTATCCGTCGTCCAGACGCGGCCATCTTTGCGGAGAAAGGAAGCTCCGGCACTCTCTTCGCCGACAAAGCCAAGCGACCCATCAATCAGACCCGGAACGAACCATTTGAAGCCGACAGGCACTTCGTACAGTCTACGGCCAAGGCGAGCGGCGACGCGGTCGATCATGCTGCTGCTGACGGCGGTCTTGCCAACCGCCGTACTCGTCGACCAGAGCGGTCGATGGGTGAAAAGATACTCGAGGCAAAGGGCGAGATAGTGGTTGGGCGGCAGCAGTCCGGCGCTGCGCGTGACGATGCCATGGCGATCGTGGTCGGTGTCGCAGGCGAAGGCGATGTCGAATTTATCGCGAAGGGCGATGAGCGGCTCCATCACCGGAGGCGACGACGGGTCCATGCGAATCTTACCGTCCCAATCGAGGCTCATGAAGCGGAAGGTGGGATCAACTAAGGGGTTGACGACAGTCAGATTGAGCTTGTACTTTTCGGCAATGCGAGGCCAGTAATGGACGCCGGCCCCGCCGAGCGGATCGACGCCGAGGGACGAGTCAATGACCGAGAAATCGATGACGTTCTCGAGGTCGTTCACGTAGTGTGTAAGGTAGTCGTGGCGATGGGTCGTCCCGGCGTTGAGCGCCTGACGATAGGGGAGGCGCTTAACGTCAACGAGGCCAGCGGCGAGGAGTTGGTTCGCCTCACTTTGAATCCAAGTGGTGGCGGTGCTATCAGCGGGGCCGCCGTTGGTGCCGTTGTATTTAAAGCCGCCGTCGGTCGGAGGGTTATGCGAGGGCGTGACGACGATACCATCGGCGACGCCGGGGTAAGTCATGATGGCGTGCGAGACGGCGGGCGTGGGGGTGTAATCGGTGCCGACCGGAAGCATGACGTCGACGCCATTGGCGGCGAGAACTTCGAGCGCGGTGGCGGCGGCGGACTCCGAGAGCGCGTGCGTGTCGATGCCGAGGAAGAGCGGCCCGTCGATGCCGTGCAAATGGCGATAGCGACAGATGGCCTGGGTGATAGCGAGGATATGGCCTTCGTTGAAGCTGAGGTTATAGGCACAGCCGCGATGCCCGGAGGTGCCAAACGAGACGCGTTGCTCGGGTATGGAGGGATCGGGACGTTCGGAGTAGTAGGCCGTGATCAGCTTGGCTACGTTGACCAGTTGGCAAGGTTCGGAAAGCATCGCTGTTCCTCATCATAACAAGGGAGTTAGAATCGTAGGCATGAAACGGTGGTTACTGGTGTTGGTCGTACTGGGGCTGGCGGCCTGCCGCGCGCCGGAGTCGAAGCAGGCGGCAACGCCGGCCGTGGTGGACGAGAGCGTCGTACGGAAGGATCCGGCGTTCGACGCGCTGGTGCCGGCGGGGACGAAAATCGAAAAGGTCGCCAGCGGCTTTCAGTTCATTGAAGGACCGATCTGGATGCCCGAAGGGGTGCTATGGTTTTCAGACGTGCCGGGCAACGTGATTCGGCAGTGGTCGCCGGAAGGCAGCAAGGTGGAGGAGGTGGTTCGGCCATCGGAGAACAGCAACGGGCTCATTGGCGGCAAGGACGGGACGCTCGTGATTTGCCAGCACAGCGGGAGGCGCGTGGCACTCCGGTCAAAGAGCGGGGTGCTGACGACGCTGGTCGACCGCTTTGAAGGGCGGAAGCTGAACAGCCCAAACGATGCGGTGTACCACTCGGACGGCTCGCTCTACTTCACAGACCCGCCTTATGGACTGGAGAAGCAGGACGATGACCCGGGCAAAGAGGTGGCGTTCAACGGCGTCTACCGGCTGGCGGACGGCAAGTTGCAGGCGCTGACCAAAGAATTGAGTCGACCAAACGGGATTGCCTTTTCCCCTGACGAGAAGATATTGTATGTCGCGAACTCGGACGCCAATCGGAAGCTCTGGATGCGGTACGGGGTGATGCCGGACGGGAGCTTGGCAAACGGTCGGGTGTTTGCGGATGTGACGGCTGAGAAGGCCGAAGGGTTGCCAGACGGCTTGAAGGTGGACAGCAACGGGAATGTATGGGCGACGGGCCCGGGCGGGGTGTGGGTCTTCTCTCCGGAAGGCAAGCATCTGGGGACGATCAAGCCGGCGGAGGTACCGGCGAACGTGGGCTGGGGCGGCGACGGCAAAACGCTGTATATGACAGCGCGGACGGGGCTCTATCGAATTCAAACGACGGTGATGGGTAAGAAGGCGGTCTACTAATGGCGGGGGTTACGCCGGAGAAGTTTGGGCCGTACAAGGTGCTCTCGCCGCTGGGAACGGGCGGGATGAGCGAGGTGTGGAAGGCGCGCGATACAAGGTTAGACCGCATAGTGGCGCTGAAGACCTCACGAGCTTCATTCGATGATCGTTTCGAGCGAGAGGCGAGAGCGGTCGCGTCCCTGAATCACCCGAATATTGTGGCGCTCTACGATGTAGGCCGGGAGGGCGAGGTTTCGTATCTGGTGACGGAGCTCGTCGAGGGGGAGACCTTGCGGGCGGTGCTCTCGCGCGACCCGATGCCGCTGCGGCGGGCACTGGAGCTGGGAGCCCAGATTGCGGAGGGGCTGGCGGCGGCGCACCAAATTGGCATTGTGCACCGGGATATGAAGCCCGAGAACATCATGGTGACCCGCGAGGGGCGGGCAAAGATTCTGGACTTTGGGCTGGCGAAGCGGGAGCAACTGCTGAAGTCCGACGAGACCCAGACGCATACGGGGCCGCTAACAAGCGAAGGATCGGTGATGGGGACGGTAGGCTACATGTCCCCGGAGCAGGCCCGGGGGCAGGTGGCGGACGCGCGGAGTGACATCTTCAGCTTCGGGGTGGTGCTATACGAAATGTTGGGCGGGAAGCGGGCTTTTGACGCTGAGACGACGCCAGAGACGCTGACGGCGATCCTGAAGAGCGACCCGGCGGAGCTGCCATCGTCGATCCCGACGGCGCTGCGGAACTGCGTGTTCCACTGCCTGGAGAAGGAGCCGGGGAACCGATTCCAGTCGGCGAAGGATTTGGGATTCGCCTTGCACGCTTTGGTGGGAAGCTCGTCAAGCACGAGCCGGGTGACGGCGGCGGTAGTGGTGGCAAAGAAACGGCCGGCCTGGAAGGGCCTGGCCATCGCGTCAATGCTGGCGGCGGTGGTCTCGGGCAGGCTTTGGCAACTGGCGCGCGAGGCGCCCTCAGCGACCGAGCAGCTACGATTTTTGTCGTTCTTGGCGGACCCGGAAGCCGAGTTGGCGCCATCGTTTTCTCCGGACGGGCAGTCTATTGCTTACTGGCGGATGCGGCCAGGGGGCCGGGCGCTTTACCTGAAGGCGCTGGACAATCCAGAGCCGGTGCAGTTGACGATGGATTCGGGCCGATTTGCCGGGCCCCAGACGGCGGCGCCGTTTTGGTCCGTGGACAGTGCGCGGATCTTCTATACGGGGGACCGGAAGCTATGGGCGATTGGCGCCGCGGGGGGCAGTCCGCAGGCGATTTTGAACGATGTGGACACGGCGGTGTTATCGGCCGATGGCCAGAGTCTAGTGGTGGCGAAGCGGACCGACGCGGGGTACGAGATCGGGCTGAGTTCGCCGCCGGGGTCCGCGGTGAAGCGCCTGGGATATGACCTGTCGGCACTGGGGACAAGCCAGGTCCAATTGCTGGCTTTCGCCCCAGACGGGAAGCGAATTGCGCTGCGAGGGCGGACGGAACTATGGCTATTGCCCTATCCGAACGGGGCACCGAAGCGACTGGAGCAATTGGATCAGGTCGGTTCGGTGAGTTGGTTCCCGGATAGTCAGCATATGCTGGTGACGGGCAGTTGGAAGGGGACGGTGAGCCGGTTGCTGGAACTGGACGTGGCGTCCAAGGAGGTATTGGCGTTAGACCAGGGGACGCAGGGGGTGGGGTCGGCGCAGTTAGCCCCAAACCGATTCCGAGCGATCGCGGCCGTGGGGAGCCCGGAGCGGGACATTGTGGAGATTGGGGCGGATGGGCAGTTCATAGGGGAGCGACTGGCGAGTTCGCTGCCGGAGTCGGCACCTTCGTGGTCACCGCGGGGAGACCGTTTTGCTTATGTGGTGGCGTTGGGAGAAGGCAGCCAGGTGCGGCTAACGGCGGGAGGGATGGACCAATCGATCATCCTGGCGTCGGGACTGCGAGGGAACCCGCAGCCGCAGTTTTCGCCGGACGGGAAGCGCGTGGTGTACACCGAGCCGCGGCAGATCTGGGTAACCCCGGCGGCGGGCGGCAGACCGGTGGGGCTGTTGGCAAAGGACTACGCGAACGCGGTGCTGTCGGTGAGCTGGTCGCCTTCGGGGGACTGGATTGCGTTTGCGGAAGGGTTCAACGGGCGGGCGCGTTTGCGGAAGGTATCGGCGAGCGGGGGGGCGGCGCCGGTGGAAGTGAAGAGCGGCCAAGTGGTGCGGCCGATGGTGAGTTGGTCAGCGGACGGGAAGTGGCTAGCGTATCCGGGGCCGGACGGGATTCATGTGGTGACTCCGGAGGGCGGCCAGGACCATTTAGTTTGGACGGGGCAGGCGATGGCGATGCAGTTTGGGCGGAAGGGGGAGGTGCTGTACACCTTGGGGCGGACGGAGGACGAGAGGAGCGTATTGACGAGTTTTGACGTGCTAACGGGGAAGGAGCTACGGTCGGTGACGGCGAAGCTGGACGGGAAGGCGATGCCACGTAGCTTCAGCCCTTCGCCGGACGGAGAGCATTTCTTGATTGAGGTACTACGGGCGAACTCGGATTTATGGCTGATTGAGGGGGTTCCGCAGCCAGCGACGGGGTTGGCCCGGCTATGGACGAGATGGCTGCCACCGCCGCCAGCGCGAATGGCGAGCGAGGGCGAGTGGGGACCGCCGCCCCCGGAACGGTAGCCGGCTATAGCCGCTGACGGTGTACCGGGGCTGCTTTGTCTTTGTTCCTCCAGTGGATTTCGGTCTTGCGCAATCTCTCAACTTTGATAAATGAGAGATCATATGTGCAGGACCCGTCCTCTCCGCGGAAAGGGCTGCGCGCACCCGCTCCTTGGAGCCATCTGTCCAAGAGTCATCCTCTTTCGCCTGACATGCGGCCCAGGCATACGAAGGAGATTGGCTTGAATCTTGAACAACAGAACAAGCAGGCCCGCGAATTCTTGCGGGCGATCCGATCTGGAAACGACGATGCCCTCTCTCGCCTGCGCCGCCATCACACCCTGTGGGCGACTTCCGACGCGAACGAAATTTGCGTCCATGTCTCTCTGCACGATGCCCAGTTCGCCATGGCCAGGGAACTTGGCTTTGCCAGTTGGCCCAAACTGCAGGCCCACGCAGGACCCGCTTCCCGCGTCGGCCACACTCGATTGCTCGAGGCGGATTTGACCTGGATCGGGGACCGCGCTCATAGTCTGCTGCGGAGGTGGTATTCGGCCGACCCCGCCGCGCTGGAGCAAATCCGAGAATGGCACCCGCGCTTTACGGATCGGAGCTATGAGGAGATCCGGCAAGCACCGTTCACCGTGGACGACGCCCGCCTGGTCTACGCCCGGGAGCACGGTTTCGACACTTGGGGCGAACTCGCGACCCGCGTGAAAGCTCTGGCTTCGAACCCCGCCGTCGCAACCACGGAGCCGTTCATGGCTGCGTTCGGTTCCCTGCGATCCGGCGATGTAGGCGGCTTGGCAGCGTTGCTGCGGACCGCCCCCCGCTTGGCCTTCGAGCGCGGCACGAATGGCAATTCCCTCCTGAATCTCGCGGTCAGTTTCGCCGGCAAGCCCGATTGGAAAGGCGGCGTTGCTGCGATCGAAGCGTTGCTCGCGGCAGGCGCCGATGTCAATCAGGGCAACAACCGCGGTTGGAAGCCGCTCCATCAGGCGGCTTACGCCAACCGGCCGAAGATCGCCGCTCTGCTGATCGAAAGCGGCGCGGTCCTGGACGCGGAAGCGCACGGCGCGGGCGGCACTCCGCTGGTTGCCGCGTTGTTCTGGGGGCATCACGAGGTCGCCGAGTTGTTAGGAGCCGCGCCGAACAATCTCCGCGCCGCGGCCGGGCTTGGCCTTCCGGAACTCGTGGAGGCGTGCTTTCGGCCGGATGGCTCACTGACTCCGGAGGCGTGCGCGGCCCGCGGCTTCTACCGTCCCCATAGTGGCTTCCCGGAATGGAAACCCTCAATGGATCCGCAGGAGGTGCTTGACGAAGCCCTTGTATGGGCGTGCAAGAGCAACCGCTTGGCCGTGTTAGAACGGCTTGTCAGGGCGGGCGCGCGCGTGAACGCCGATCCGTATCGAGGCACGCCGCTGATCTGGGCGGCGGTGTGCAATCGCCCGGAGACGATCGCGTGGCTGCTCGATCACGGGGCGGATATCAATCAGAAGGCCACGTTTGGCGGGCTTTCCCACGGCCAGGGAATCACGGCGCTTCACTTGGCGGCCCAATATGGACACATGCCGGTGGTAAGGCTCCTGATCGAACGAGGCGCAGATCGATCGACGAAAGACGACCTCTACAAAGCGACGGCCGAGGGCAGCGCAGGCTTCTTCGGGCAGAAGGAAGTTCGGGATTATTTGGCGTCGGCCTAATTCACTTTCGTTAAACTCGCGTGCCGGAACAGGACACCTGACGCGGCGAACAACGCGACGAAGACCCCATGCCCAATGGCCATTCGCCGCGCCATGTCGGGCGGTGCGCCGGAAGGCAGCATGACAGCAATTAGCGTCAGCGTTGCCGCCATCGCGAACAACGCGCTGGCCAACCCGCGCGGCTTCAACCGTGATATCCACGCGCCGATGGCCCCCATGACGAGCACGCCGTAGTAAACGAGGTTCGCCGGATTTTCCGAGTCCGCGACGTGGACCATGTTGGACCATCCCAAGGCGAACCCGGCCGCGAGCGCCACGGCAACGCCGGCCTTGTAAGTATAGGCGCCCATCTTCCTGGCAATCATCACGTACGCCATCCCCGTCCCGCAGAAAAGGGCATAGACGAACACGAAGCTGCCGACGTTCCAGTTCCATCCGTCCACGAGCTGGGATGCCACGAGCGGCACCATCAAAGCGGCCAGCGCGCCCAGCGCCACGCGCACCATCGTCTTGCCCAGTTGCGCCAGTTCGCGTTGCTTGTCGCGGGGCGTCTTCAAGTTAATGGACATCCTGTCGACCAGTATGGCCACAAGAAACCCTATATGGCGAACAGAGCGTCTATTTAGCCTGGAGTGCCCCCGAGCCATCCGGCTCGACCCTAGCACTGGTTACCCGCCCGCGTCCGGCGTCGGTGGGTCTACTGCTTGCTCCTCTTCGCGGATCCGCTTCAGATATTGTTCGGTGAAATCAATACGAAGTTCAACGAAGAGTGGCAAGTGATCGGACATTTGCCAGGTTCGCCACTTCTTGGCGTAGTAGGTCTTCCGCTGGGTTTCGGTCTTCGGCCACTTCTCGTTTCCCTTACCGAGTGAGTAGTAGGTTTCCGCTTCGCCCTCGGTGTAGACGGCCTTGTAGTAATTCAACACGCCCGCGTTCTTCTCGCCGGGCCCGAGCGTCAATTCATCTTTGCGGGGAAGGAAGGCAATTTGATCGTAGCGCTTGTCGCCGCTCATATTGCTCACTCAGCGAAGATCATTTTTATCGTGCGTCAAATCGGCAGGCAAAATAAATTTTTGTCTTTTGAGGGCCTTCATCGTCCCGTCTCCGGGGCTCATCACGTTCATGTCACCAAGAAGGATGTAGTTATGCCCGTCCTTGTCGGCGCGCTTTTTGAAAAACTTGCCGATCGAGTCGATCTCGGCCACGCGACGCGCTTTCCCTTCGCTCGAGTCATCGCTGTAGGTTAGACAAGTGGACCGGGCATAGGTTGAACTTGAACCAGCCGGACTGAAACCGGACGAGAAAGGGGCTCCTGGCAAGCTGCTCGATTCCGCCCACTAAGCCGTTCTTTGGTAATACGACTTCGCCGGCAATGTTCCGGAACTGCACCTTGTTCGAGTCGTAGACGAACACCATTCGCTCTCCGTTGCCAGACGGCCCCTCTGTCAGGTCGGTGGCAATGTAGCGCCAATTTGGGCCAAGTAGGTCGATGACCTTTTCGAACGGCCGCATGTCCTCGTTTACTTCCTGAATGGCGACCAAGTCGAAAGCGGCGATGACCTCGGCGATGTAGTGGAACGACTCGGGGAGCCGCGGCCCCTGTTTGAATTTATTAGAGACGAAGTCGCGAATGTTCCAGGTAGCCAGCAGTAACGTGTCGGTCGCCGTCCGCCGGGGTACCGATTAGGCGATGTGCTCCCTCAACGCGGCGATCTTATCGATTATTCGCTGGCTCTCGTGTCTGTCCTTCCAATACTTCAATGGCCAGTAAATTGGCATGGTCATCTCCAGGGTCGGTCAAGGTGTCCATCGTGTGCTCCAGACGATCAAAGCCGACACAAAAATAATTTAGTCCGGCAATTAGTGCAACACTTCCTGCGGAGGCGGACTCAATTGATCGAGATCAGTTGGGTCCGGAATTGTGCGACGGCTTCGGGGATTACGCGGACGCCGAGGCCGGGTGTCTGCGGAATGGCGATGGTCCCGTCGGGCCCGAGACGGAAGCCGGTTTCGACGACCGCATCGCGAAAGGGGCTTTCGGTTTGGTCGAACTCGAACGTGGCAGGACAGGCTTCGAGGGCCGGGGTCAACGGGGGGACGGTCGCCATCCATTGCAGAATCGCCGCGGTGCGGACAGCGGTGCCCCAGTTGTGGGGGACGAGTTGCACGTGGTTCAGCCAGCAGAGCGGTGTAATGCGCCGGGCCCCGGTGAGGCCGATCAGTTCGACCTCGGGCTGGAGGATATCGACGAGGCGCGGCTGGATGTAGTCGCGGATAAGATCGTCCGCCAGCAGCGTCTCGCCGCCGGCCAGGGGGATACGGAGTTGGTCGTGGAGCCGGGCGTAGCCGATGAGGTCGTCGGCCATAACTGGCTCCTCCCACCAGAGCAGGTTGGACTCTTCGAGGCGGCGGCCTAGGGAGATCGCGTCACCGACGCTGTAGGCGCAGTTGGCGTCTACGGCGAGTCCCATGTCTGCTCCAATGGCGGCGCGGACGGCGCGGACGATGCGGATGTCCGTTTCGGGGTTGTAGCCGATCTTCATCTTCACGGCGCGGAAGCCTTGCTGCTTCCAGAAGAGCGCTTCTTCGCAGAGACCGGCGGCGAGGTCGGGCCAGTCCTTGCGATACAACGCGGTGCAGTAGGGGCGAATCGCGGAGCGATACTGTTTGCCCAGGAGCTGGGAGACGGGCAGGCCGACGGCTTGACCGATGACGTCCCACAGGGCGGTATCGAGGCCGCCGCAGCGGGAGGCTCCGGGGCGTCCCTGTTTATAGGGTGGGCGGCGGAGGTCCTCGTAGATGGACTCGACTTCGAAGGGGGAGCGGCCAAGGACGAGTTCGGGGTGGGATTGGAGAAGCTCTTCGGCGGCGGCGCCGTCGCCCCAGCCGGTTATGCCGGAGTCGGTGCGGACTTCGACCAAGGTGGCTGTGCGGACGGATGTCCAGTTCAGGGACCAGCCGAAGCGCTCGCGTAGGGGAGCGGAGAGCTTGTGGATGTGAACGCTGGCAATGCGCATTTCTCTGGTTATCGTACCGCTAGCGGCGGCGGAGGACCAGAACCCCGGTGGCGAGCAGGCCGAGCAAGAACAGCCCGGCGCCGAGGTATACGCTGCCGGGACGGAAGCGGAACTCCACTTGATGGTCGCCGGCGGGGACGACCACTCCGCGAATGGCTCCGTACGCTTCCCATATCGGCGCGGAGCGGCCGTCGACCGTGGCTTGCCAACCGGGGTAATAAGAGTCGGCCAGGATTACCATACCCGTGCAGCGCATCGTGGCGGTGAGACGGACACGGTCCGGGTTTCGGCTGTTGAGCTTCACTTCGTCCCCGTCGCAGAGTTCGAGCGTCGGCGCGTCACCGAGCAGGACCGCCTGCCGATGGAAATCAATGGGCTGCACTTGAACGCGGTCGCGGAGGTCCGGGCCGGTCGAGGCCCGGATAATCTCGTGAACGCTCCAGACGCGGGGCATCGCGTCCGGATTAGCGAAAACCTTGACCCCGCTCTTGCCTTCGTACATCGACACTTGACCAGTGCGGGCGGGTTCCTTGCCCAGGTAGTGAGTGACGGCTAACAGCGACTGCGAACGGTCGGTATGGAGTTCGGCGCGGAGGAGATTCCGGGGGACCCCGGCGACGTAGCCCTGCAGCGCGTCAACGCCATGATAGTCGCCGTAGTTGATGGGTACGTCCTCTTCCTTGACGGCGATGCGGACCGGGGACTGGCGTTCGGCGGCGCGGAGGAAGTCGGCGATGTCCTTATTCTCGGCAAGACGCTTCACAAAACGGAACTGGTCATCCCGATAGCGCGAGGAATACGTGGCTGTGGAGACGCCGTGGAGCTCGGTGAGGGAGACGGTGACCCACAGCGCCGCGAGAGCGGTGGGGGTAAGCTTGGCCGAGAGAGACGCCGCGAGAGCGAGGGCGAGGAAGCCGGAGAGAAGGAGGCGGTCGTCGAGAGCCGGGTTGCCGATTGCCCAGCCGGTGATGAGAAGGCCGACGAGGAGGAGGCCGCGCTGGAGCAGAGGCGGGAAGGGGCGGGCGCGGAGTTCATCCCAGCCGTAGGCAGCGAGGAGGCAGAGGCCGAGATTAAACGTGTGGAGGGCGCGAACGGGCATACGCGCTTTGCCGAGACCGGGCAGGAGAGAATAAAGGGCGCCGTGGAAGGGGGTGGCAGCGCCGAGGGCAAACAGGAGCGAGACCGCCGTTCCGAGGGCGATCCAGCGGACGCGGGGCGTCTGGCCGATGGTCGACAGGCCGACGATGGCGAGGGCGACGATAGCGAGGCCGAGGAAAGGCGCGCAGTCGGCGTAGCGGTCAGCGTTGGGAAGAAACGTGTAGAGCAGGCCGTGAGCGGGGAGGGAGTAAACGGTGGCGATCGTGTACGGGATTTTGTCGTCCCAACCGACCGGCTCCGTGGTGCCAACCCAACGTTGTGAGAGACGGCCGAACTCGATAGTGGGCAGCACTTGCACGGCGGCGACCAGGCCGGTGATGACCAGGGCGACGCATGCGAGCGGGACGGCGCTTTTGCGAACCCAGACGGCGACAGCCCAAATGGCGATGAAGAGGAGGGACACGAGCAGCGGAATTTCGTGATGGCCGCTGAGCCAGGCGAGACCCAGGAAGAGGCCAGAGCAGGCGGCGCTCGAGTAGGGTCGGCGGCCTTCGAGGGAGCGGGCCAGAAAGAGCAGGACGAGGGGCGTGAAGATGGCTCCGGCGGCGACGTCGAGCCAGGCGACAGTGCCGAGGAAACCGCCGCAGCCGAAGCCGATAGCGGCGAGGATGGCACCGGTTCGACTGCGGCCCCAGTCGCGGCAGAGCGCGTAGCAGGCAAGAGCGGCGAGAGCGTGGAGAACCACCCAGTAGCCGTTCAAGTAGGCGGATTGGAGATAGCCGTGGTCGAGAGGGAGGAGCAGGAAGAGCAGAGTGAGCGGGAAGAGTGGGCCGGGTTGGGTTTGGCCGATGAGCGATTGGCCGGCCCAGATGGAGGGGTCCCACAGCGGGAAATGGCCGAGGTGGAGCTCCCGGGCTTGGAACTGGAGCCGGGGAATTTCTATGGCGCACATGTCTGGGTGGTCGAACCAGGCGAATTCGTTCGTGAGCGTCAGCTTCCAGAAAAAGATGACGACAAGGAGAAGGAGGCCTAGGGGGCCAACAGCGCGAGTGATCCAGGAGGAAGGGCTCATTGAAGCGGTAACTAGCCTTAATTTTAGCGGTACGGAGAGTTCTGTTACCCGGGTCACATTATGGGAAGGCGGCCAGGAGTAGTTTTGTCCACCAAGAGCTCGGTTCGTTCGTCCGAATCGCGGGCTTCGCGATCCTCGGTTCTGGTTGGGCCGAGGCGAAGAAGCCGCGGTTGCAACGCGCTTATTCGGCGGCCGCCGTGGTCGGAACCCCAGTCACCTTCGCGGTGGAGCCGAGCGATTCCGAAGGAGAGCAACAGAGCTTGCGATACCGCTTTCGGGTGCGGGCGCAGGGCGGGAACTACCAGGTGACCGGATTTCTGATCTGTCTACGCCGAATCGAGAAACCCGATGGAACGCCGAACATTCGTCAAACAAACCAGCGTGGCGGCTTTATCGCCGAAGCCAACGGTGCAAGCGGGCAGCGCGAAACCGCCCAACATTGTGCTGATTCTGGCCGATGACTTCGGCTAGGGCGATTTGAGCTGTTCTGGTTCGGCGGTCACGACCCCGAATTTGGACAAGATGGCGCGGGAAGGGGCTCTGCTGCGCCAGTCCTATTCAGCCAGCCCCCTCCGCTCTCCGGCGTGCGCGGCGGCATGGCTGGCGTCCTATCGCTAGAGGCCCCGGGCGGGTTGGCCGAAACCGAAACAACGATGGCGCAGGTGATGAAGTCAGTCGGATACGGGACCACGTGCATCGGGAAGTGGCATCTCGGCCGCCCTCCCGCGTTTCTGCCGACGAGTCGCGGCTGCGACTCCTACTACGGCATTCCCTCTAGTCACGACATGGACCCATCGGTTCTGATGCGGGACAAAGAGACGATGGCCTCGCCGGTGGCGATTCGGAGCCTGACACAGCGATTCACCGAGCAGGCGGTGCGATTTAACAACCTTCGCTTACTCAGTCCTGAGCTCTACGACATGGACGCCGACCCAGAGGAGGCCGAAAATGCATCCGACGAAAACCCGAAGGCAGCGGCCGAGATCTACGCCAAGGTGATGGCGATACTGCCAGGCTTGCGGGGCGAAGCACGAGCGGCGTGGTGGCATACGGCGAATCGCCGGGTGTACCCGAACGAGCCGGGAGCTTGGTCGACGCCGATCTTTTAACAGGCTTTCGTTTGGCGAATGGAGAACGTTTCGCCGGCGGCGGCGACGTCGGCTTTGCCTTCTTCGCGGAGGCAGAAGACGCTGCCGTTGTAGGCCGAGGGGGCGGTGGTGAAGTCGCCGGCCGCGCCGGTGCTGTCGAGTCTCGTTTTGCAGCTAACTTTGCCGGTGGCGGCGGCGAAGCGGGTTAGAACACTTACCTCATTGAGCGAGTAACTGCCGCCTTCGAAGGCGGCCGCGTTGGGCAGATAAGTGCCACCGCGTTGGTCCTTCCACGCCAGATATTCGGCGGCGAGTTCGCCCGAACCTCCGGGCTTAACGGCGAAAAGCGGCTCGCCTCGACCGCCGATTGGGAACGCCGAACTAAAGAGCTTCTGTACGTCGGCGTGCCTTGGCAGTTCGGGTTACAGCGTCGCGGCGCAGTGCTTTGTTGATGTGCGGATGCATGCGGCGGCGCGTGCAGGCTGCGTGCAGGCTTGACCCCACCGGCGACTTTGACTAAGAGTGCCGTCCCGGAACCGACTTCGATGGCCCTCGTGGGCACGGGCTTCGGGTTGGCCTGGTGGTCGCGCCGTCGTCGGAGTGACCGCTGCTGATGCATGCAGGCTGAGCGCCGGTGGCGGGAGGGCACATCGGTTTCGGCTGGGGTTGGTGGGGGTGCGACTCGGTCGAAGGAAAGCGCAGTTATGACGAGATAGACGCGCTGCGGCCGTTTCTGGGGTTGGCAATCGGCGGCATGGTCGCGACCATCGGCGTCGGGTTGCTGATCTGGAAGATGGCTCGACCTGAAGTTGGAAACTAGGTGCGGCTCTGACAAACTGTTGAGCGTATGCGACTGCTGAGTCTGATAGGCCTTATCGGGGTTGGTGTGCTTCCGGCGCAGACCGACCCTTTGCTCGAATTGTTAGACCGCGCCGCCCAGAGTCAACTCGACAACCGGGAGGACGCAATCGCCGCGATCCGAGACCGCACCGGGGCCGAGCACCGGAAGCAGGCTGTGCGCGCCAAGCTGATGGCGATCCTGGGAGGGCTGCCGGAGTACGCCGGGCCGCTGCGGGCGCGGGTGACCGGGACCATTCCCGCCGCTGGGTATGCCATTGAGCAAGTAATTTTTGAAAGCCTGCCGGGGCTGTTCGTCACGGGCAATGTCTATCGTCCGACCGCGGCGGGGCGATATCCCGGGGTGCTGATTCCGGTGGGGCATACGCAGGAAGGGAAGCCGGAAGCACAATGGCTGGCGGCGAACTTAGCGCAGCAAGGCTTCGTTGCTTTCGCCTTCGATCCGATCGGGCAGGGCGAACGGGAACAGACCTATCTGCCGCAGTTGGGCCGGTCGTTTTCTGGCGGCGGCGGGAATGAGCATATCGAGTTGGGAGCTCGGAGTCTGCTGCTGGGGCAGAGTGTGGCGCGGTATTTTATCCATGACGCGCGCCGGGCGCTGGATTACTTGGCCAGCCGACGGGATGTGGATGCGGAGCGCTTGGGCGTGACGGGATGTTCGGGTGGTGGCTGCATTGCGACGTATTTAGCGGCGCTGGATCCACGGATCAAGGCGGCCGCACCGGGTTGCTTTATCAACACGTTTCGCCGACTATTCACGGGGCCGACGGCGGATCCGGAAATGAGCTTGCCCGGGTTTCTGGCCGAGGGGCTGGATCTAGCCGATCTCTTCGTGTTGCCGGCACCGCTGCCCTGGTTGATGCTGGCGACTACGGAGGACTACTTTACGCCCGCCGGCGCCCGCCCGGTATATGAAGAGACGCGACGATTCTATGGGCATTACGGAGCGGCCGAGCGGGTCCAATTCTTTGTGGGCAAAGGGCCGCACGGGACGCCGCTCGAATCGCGGGAGGCGATTTACAGCTTCCTAACACGCTGGCTGAAGGGGGGCCAAGAAGCCCCGAAGGATCGGACGGTGAGGCTGTATACAAACCGGGAGCTACGGGTGGCGCGGACCGGCAACGTGGCGGACGAGCCGGGGGGCCGGAAGGTACATGAGGTGATCGCGGAGGAAATGCGGAGGCGGTTGGAGCCTCGCGGGCAAATGGCTTTATTGGCCGAGTTGCGGCGGCTGGGAGTGCCTTCGGCGGGTGGGACGCCGACGGTGGAGATGGTCAAAGAGACGAGGGAATCCGGGTATCGGCGACAAAAGATTCGGTTCGAAAGTGAGCGTGGAGTGACGTTGGCGGCGACGCTCTATCTGCCGGATGGGCCGGGGCGGCGGACGGCCGTCGTAGTCGTCGAAGAAAAGCGAGTACCGGTGCCGCTGTTCGTGCAGCGGAGCCAATCGACGGCGGGAGTGGCCGAAGCAATGGTGCGGGCGGGGAGTGTCGTCTTGGAGTTGGAGCCGCGGGATTCTCCTTCGTCGATCGATGGGCGACCGTTCTTGGGAAACTGGCTGGCGAATGAACGGGCGGACCTGGTGGGCCGGAATTTGGCGGCGATGCGCGCGCATGACATCCTGCGAGGGGTGGATCTGCTGGCGGGCCGGCCCGATGTCGACACGGCGGCGATCCGCGGCTATGCGCGCGGCGTAAAGGGTTTTTGGCTGGGGATGGCGGCAGCGGTGGATCCGCGACTGAAGCGGATTTGGGTGGATCACATGCCGTGGAGCCTGCGCGCGGCGTTCGAAGCGCCGATGACGAACAACCTGTTCGAGGTGATGATTCCCGGCTTTGCGCGGCATTGGGATTTCGGTGATTTATGGCGGGCGATGGGCCCTCGCCGGGTGATGCGGACGGACCCGACAGATTGGATGTGGCGGGTGGTGGAGGCGGGGCCGTGGTTTCGCTATCGGGTGGTGGGAGAGGGCGATGGAGCGTTCTTGGAAGACTTTTTACGATGACCTTGTTTGATTCGCGGCTGTCGACGTTTGGCGCCGATTTTGGGAACTTGAACATGGGGGTGGCGGAAAAGTTGGTCCGGTCGGTGGCCATTTACGTGCTCCTGGTCGTGGCGCTGCGAATATTCGGGAAACGGGAGTAGGCGCAGTTGAATCCGTTCGATCTCGTCGTGCTTTTGACGCTATCGAACACGCTACAAAATGCACTGATTGGCAATGAGACGCCGCTACTGAGGGCAGGTTGGGGGCGACCGCCTTGCTGGGGGCGAACTACGTGATGGTCCGAGTTTTGTACCGGCATCGGAGGGCGGCTCGCTGGTTGGCGGGTGAGCCGGTGGAGCTGATGCGCGGCGGGCGGATTGACGAAAAGGAGAGGGCGGCCGAGTTGCTTGCGCGGGACGATTTGACGGCGGCAGCGCATCGGCAGGAATTCCGTGATCTGCACGAGATGTTCGATTGCTCGATCGAGACAAGCGGGCTGTTTACGTTTCAGCAGAAGCGCACGGACGGGGACGAAGCGGTGCTGGCGCGGATTGAAGCGTTGCTGGCAAAAGAGCGCCGTTAGCGCTTTACGAGTTCGACGCGACGGTTCCTGGCGTGACCTTCTTCGGTGGAGTTGCCCTGCAGCGGCTTGGTGTCTCCAAAGCCGACCGCGGCAAGGCGGGCGCGGACGATTTGATGAGCTACGAGCCAAGTTACCACCGCCTCGGCACGCTTTTGCGACAGGGTCTGGTTGGCGGCTTTCGCACCGATGTCGTCCGTATGACCTTCGACGCTTATATTCCAGATGGGCTGGTTGTTCAGGAGCGTTACGATTTCGCCTAAAGCCTTGTCGGGCTCCGGACCGATGGCGGCAGAGTTCGTGGCGAAGTTAATGCCATAGAGCGCCATCCGACCGGATGCTTGAAGTTCGCTCGCCATCGCTCCGGCCGTGGTTTCCAGCTCCTGTCTCATGGCGCTGACGGCGACCGCTTTGAAGGTGTAGGACGTGATGCTGTTGTTGTCGCCGCCGGGGTATGCCGATACTTGGATGCACTGATCGGCTTTGCGCATGGTGAAAGATCAATATTCGTTTCCATCCTTTACCGTTGAAGACAGCTCGATAGCCCGCCTTTTGCAGCGCGGCGGAGGCGTTGCGAATGACGTGCAACGGCGACAGTTTCCCAAGGCATGCGCAGGAAAGGTTTTCGACCACGCCTTCGAGTGGTTTGACGGCGTCGTTCTCTTCCTTATGCGGTCCGGTGCGGATAGCGACCTGATCGAAATCCTCGTTGTCGAAGACCTGAATGAAGCAGCCGGGAAGGCGGAAGAGCAGTTTCAAATCTTTACAATTGGGGGCATCTTCGGTTGAGTTCTGGCCCGCAAGATTGGTGCAGAGCGCGAGCATCGTCGCCGCCGCGAGGAGTTGGATTCGAAAGAGTATGGCCAGGAGAACATCAGATTTGCGCACGGGATATCATAAAAAGTCTTCGGCAGAAAAACTCTTGAAAAAACAGCAAGTTATTACAGGTTTCGAAGTTCTCGATATTCGGTATCCGACGGTGAGGCTCGGCATGGCCGGCTCGGACCCGCGCCATCTGGCCCCTAATTACTCCTGCGCCATCACAGTCTTGCGGACCGATAACGGGCTGGAGGGTCGATCGCTCGTCTTCACGATCGGCGACGGAACGCAGATTCAAAAAGCGGCCATCGAAGCGCTGCGCCGCTTCGTCGTCGGCCGCACGCTCGAAGAGTTTATCGCCGAGCCGGGGCTCTACGCCCAAGCCCTATCCGAGCACCATCAGCTGCGCTGGCTGGCGCTGGGGACCTACCGGATGGCCGTGGGCGGGGTGGTGAACGCGCTCTGGGATTTATGGGCCAAGAGCGAGGGCGTGCCCATGTGGCGCTTGCTGACGAGCCTGTCGCCGGAACGAATCGTGCAGTGTATCGACTTCCATCATCTGCGCGACGTCCTGACCGAAGACGAACTGCTCGAAATGCTGCGCGCCCGGGTCGCCGACCGGGAGGCGAACCTCAAGCGACTATTGCAGGAAGGCGTGCGTGTGTACAGCACCGCCGGGTGGTCCGGACGACCGCTCGAAGAGGTACGGCAGTTGTGCGGCGGGCTCTACGCCCAAGGCACCCGCGCGTTCAAAGCCAAAGTCGGACGGGGCCAACAGTACGATCGGGCCCGGGCGCTCGACGAAGACCGCCGGATGCTCGACGCCATTCGGGAGTCGACCGGCCCGGACGCGCTGCTGCTGACCGACGCCAATCAGAACCTGGGCGACTGGCGGAACGCCGCCAGCTACATGACCGAGTTAGCCGAGTATAAGCTGCTGTTCATTGAGGAAGCCATCGGCTACAACGACGTCGTCGGCCACATCAAATTGCGCGAGGCGCTCGCTCCGGTGGGGATCGGAGTAGCTGGCGGAGAGCAGGCACCGGACGCGATCACATTTAAGCAACTACTGGCGGGCGGTGGCCTTACCCACTGCCAGATCGACGGCGCGAGGGTGGGCGGTGTGAACGAGCTGTTTGCCATTGTGGCAATGGCGGGGAAGTTTGGCGTGCCGGTGTGTCCGCACAGCGGCGGTATTGGCTTGGGACAGTTGGTGGGGGCGATGTCAATCTTCGATCAGGCCTGGTTCGGGAGCGACGGGCGATGGCTCGAGTATCTTGAGTTTCTGCAGGTTGGCGTATTCAAGCATCCTTTGGTCGTGCGGGATGGGCACTATCTGCTGCCGTCGGCACCGGGCTGGGGTCTGGAGATGGAAGAAGAGTTCGTCACGCGATATTCGTATCCGGATGGGCCGGATTGCGCGAACTCAGAAGAGGCCGATGAGATTGCGGCCGGGCAGCCTGGGGCGCCGCCGTATGCCCGTTATTGGAAGGCGCAGGCCTAACGAACGACGTCTGGTGCGAACCCGGAGCAGCCCAAGAGCATCTCATCCGAAGCCCTCCGGTGCAGGGGTTCGTTATGCTGCGTGGGGTTGGCGAATGCGCCAGTGGGTCTGGGGTTTGATGCTGGCCGCGGTTGCCCTGGGTTCGTTCTTCTACTGGGGTGCGTTTACTGTGGCGGGGAACCGACGGTTTGACGAGATGGATGGGATCATCCTGTACGCAGCCCGGCTCTTAGTTACCATTCTGGGTGCAGTTACCTGCAAGTTACCGGCAAGGGATGGCAAGCGGTTATGACCGTCGAATCGGCTACCGACGGCGACGTTTTCCTAACCTACCTCAAGGAAGTGCTCTGCCCGACATTGCAGACCGGGCAGATCGTGGTGATGGACAATCTTCCCGCCCACAAAGTAGAAGGGGTGAAAGAACTGATTGAAGCCACCGGTGCCGAGATACGATACCTCCCACCCTATTCCCCGGACTTCAACCCGATCGAGCCCTGCTGGTCGGTCTTCAAACAACGTTTGCGCCAACTCATGGAGAGGTCGGTGGCTGCTCTTGACGTCGCTCTCCCCAAGGCCCTCGCCCTCATCTCTCCCGAAATTGCTAACAATCTCTTCCGACACTGCGGATATTTACTCGGTTAAGTCGAGATTTGCTCCCGGTATAAGCGACTTTGGTTGGTGGAGGATATCTTCCGTTGGATGGAGTCGCTGCTGGACACCCGTCCGATCTTCCATAAGTGCGACGAAAGGATCCGAAGGCATGTATTCTGTTCGTTCCTGTTCGTTCCTGTTCGTTCCTGGTGCTGCTGTTGCGCAGGCAAGTGGAAGACCGGTTGGCCCGCGAAGAGTGGACGCTGGAGTGGCTGACGTCATCCGAGATCTGGATAGTATCGTGGAAATGGAAGTGACGATCAAGGACAAAGGGTACATTTTTCGCGGCCAGAGTTCGGGAGTGGCGGGCAAGGTTTTTCAAGCCTGCGGGGTTGCGCGACCACCCATCTTGCGCCAAGTCGGAACGGCACTCAATAGCCTCGGTGCCCCCCAGAAATTGACCCCCTCTGCTCGAATAGATTTGACCAGATCACAAACTGATCATGCCGCGTGGCAGGCCGACGGGCGGGACCTTCATCATCCGTGCCACAGGCGCGTATATCGCTGAATAGGTTTAGGCACCGACGTTTTGCCCGCGCGGCCAGACCGAGCGCCACAAGCCCATGCTCGTCGGAGAGGCAGCGCAGTCGGGGCCGGTTGGTCGAAAAGTCTTGGCGAGCAGGGCTGGTCAATTTTTCGCGAGTGCCGAAGCTCAATAGTGACTCCGAAGAAGGAAAACCTTGTCACTAGCCCTTTTTCGAAATCGCAAGCCGGCGGAAATCAACAACTTCCGGCAAAATGGTGGAGAAAATGAGCTTGATCGGAGCTCAGGTCCCTGTCGGTGGACGTCCACCCCCACACTTTGCCCGTCCCAGCAAGACCGGTGGCAGCCTGCCCTTCAACCAACGTCGGCACACGCGCGTTGCGCCACGCTGCGTAGGCCACCGCGCCGTACCGGGCAACCTGTCCGGCCTGATGGTCGGCGATGGCGGGATCGACTTCGTAAATTTCCTGGTCGCTCCGCGTCACCGTGGCGACGAACGGCAAGTAATTGGCGTTCGTGACCAGGTAACGGTCGATCCAAAAACCGCCCTCCGGACCCAGATCACGTCTTTGGATGGCATAACTACCGGGCGTCGAGAAAGGCGCGATTGAGGCGGGAAAATGTGATGGCCTGATACGGCTCCGTGGAGCCTCGCTCCCACAGAACACCGATCGTGGAATCGGCGAGAATGGCGAGATCGGAGTAGGCCGCGAACCCGCCGTAGAGCATCCGCTCGTGCGCCCATGTCTGCCCTTCATCGTGGCTTACGCGGATCACCAGATTCTGCCGATTCGCGAGCGTCGGGCCGGTCCAGAGCAGCAGTTTGTCGAAGCGCTCAATGGCCGTGGCGACGGCCGAAACGGCTATGCCGACCCGCGGCCGCAGCCACGTCTGGCCGCCGTCGGCGCTCGTCAAAAACCACCGGTGATCGCCATTGTTCTGGCGCGCGTCCATCAGGATGTTGCCGTCGACGAGTTCCACCAACTGATTCTCGTTCGTCAATGCCGGAGCCAACGCGCCCCGTTTCCAGGTCTGGCCATGATCGTCGCTGTAGAGGATATAAGCCCGCATCAAGCCGATCGTGCCGGTGAAGCTACCAACGGTGCCTTGCACGGCGAACAGATCCGCCTTCATCGACCCCGGCAAAAGCAAGCGACCGGACTTCGCCTGAATCGCCCCACCCGGGCCCAGGAACATCGCGCCCCAATGGTCGTACTCGCGGCTGTCTCGCGTCAGGTCGCGGGGTGCGGACCAAGTCGCGCCGTGGTCGTCGCTCGTGCGCGCCCACATCTGATTGTTCGCCGTGCCGGGTTGCGATTTATCGGTGCCGAAGCCGGGTTGCCAACGGTTATAAAAGATCCAGATGCGACCGCTCGACCCGTCGAGCAAAGGAGTCGGGTTCGAGGCCGACCACTTCTCGCCGGGGTCATCAACCAGTTGCAGCGGAGACCACGTGCGGCCCTGGTCAGACGACCGCGATAAGACCAAGTCGATATCGCCATTACCCGGGTCGCCGCGGTTGTCGCGCCGCGCCTCCGCGAAGGCCAGTAGCGAGCCGTTGGCGGCCGTCAGCAGCGCCGGAATACGGTAAGAATGGTAGCCGCCAACTCCGGCGCGGAAGACGTCCACCTGCGTGAGAAACGGTTGGGCCAGGGCCGGGAGGCAAACGCAAAACAGCCAGAGCACGCAGAGCTTCATGTTAATTTACTCGCCTTCGTACGGAAATCGGCGAATGGCCAGCATACATTCCGACAGCGCCTTCAGCAGCGTAGTACCCCAGCCCGTAGGAGTATATGGCATGGTGTTCTGGTTAGTCTGCTTATCCGCTTCGGCGTAAAACCTCATGGCCGGATCCGGAGGCATAACGAACTCTTTGACGGAGATTCGAAATTCGATCTCCCGGTCGCCCTGCACCTTAGTCAGGGCGAATTGATGAACGAGCGCGAATTTCTCCGCCTTATCTGCGTGAGCGAATTGCCATTCCGACAAGCTGGTCTCCTAGAATTTGGATCTAGTTGAGTCTAGCGCAAGGCTAGAAGCGGACGCGAACACCGAGTTGCATTTGACGAGGGCCGCCGAAGCGGTCCGTGCCCGGGGCGAAGGTCGGGATCAGCGCCGTGTTGTTGGCGAAGGGAAGGCCGGTGTTGGCGTTGATCGTGGCCGTGGGTCGACCAAACGTCGTTTCGCCGTCGCCATTGAATGCTTTGTTGGTGGAGCGCGTGATGTTAAACGCCTCGGCTGAAAACGTGAGCTGCATGCGCTCTCCGAGCTTGAATTCCTTCAGCAAGCGAAGATCCCAACTCAGGAAACCGGGCTGCCGGAAGGCATCGCACGCGGCCACCTGACCGTTGATCACCGGACGGTCGTTCACGGTGTTGCCGTCGTTTTGCGTATCCACGCCGACCACCGGCTTTACGACGACACCGGTTCGGGCGAAGAACAATGTGCTGACCGTGAAGCCATGACCAATGTCATAGAGCATGTTCAGATTGACGTTATGGCGAATGTCGTTTTTGGCGAAAGAAGCGTCGCGGGTCAGGTTAAACGTATCGAGCGTCGTCTGCCGATTGAAGTCGCGTTCGTTCGAATCGTCGTCGTGATTGAACGCGTAGGTGTACACTCCGAACTGGACCCGCCGGCTCATGCGCCGTTGCAAGCTCAGTTGCAGGCCGTCGTAGCGGGAGTGGGCCACGGAATTGTTTTCGTTGATCTGGCCAATGGTCGGGTCCGGGCGAGCGATGCTCGCCGTCAGCGTGCGGCCGGTGGAATCGACAAAAACGGGCAGACCGGTGACGGCGTTGAAGCTGGACGGATAAACCAGATTGCGGCTCGCATCGAAGGTGGGATAGACGGGAAGCCCGTTCGGCAGCGTCCGGGTCGGGAAGAGGTTCGAGTCGTAGCGGCGCTGCAGATTCCACGTCGAGCTGCGCGTATACCCGATCGTAATTTTTGTCACGGGTAATCTGCTGCTCCAGGGCAACGGCGATCTGACCCGAGCGAGGATTCCGGAAGGAGGGATCGAACGCGTAGATGCTGTTGATCGGCGTCCTGATTCCCGTCGGGAGCGACGTGAACGGGTTCGGGACCTTCAGGAAGTTCAAGATCGAGGCGTCTGTGCCGCTATCGAGGATCAGGGTGTTCAGCCCGTTGTCGGTGAAGATGCGCGACATCAGGTAGCCCGGCGTGCGCGCCGTGAACAGACCCGACGAGATACGGATGACGGACCGACCGCGACCATCGACGTTCCACGCGAGTCCCACCCGCGGCTGAAACATCTTCACGTCGTTCGGGATCTGGCCGGTGATCGGGTACTTGGGGTTGGGGCTTGTGGGTTGCGGGTTGATCTGGGCCTCGTAGCGAAGGCCGGCGGTCAGGGTCAGGCTCGGCCGGAGGCGGAAAGTGTCCGTAATAAAGCCCGCATAATCCTGCTGTTTTCCCTTGTAGCGACCCTGCGTCCCGTTGGCCGCGATCGACTGCTGATAGCGAGAGACCTTCGCATTATTGCCGCCTACCGCGGCCAGGTAATCGGCGAGCGTGTTGAACGTATACGCCCCGCCGTAGTTCGTCTCGCGTTGCTGTTCCTGCGGGCTGATGTTGGCGTCCACCCCAACTTTGATCGTGTGGCGGCCGGCGTTCCAAGTCAGATTATCGATGAACTGAATCCGCGTCGCGTTGTAAATGTAAGTGCCGTTCTTGCTCCCGCCGAGCGTTCCGAAGTCGTTGATGACGACCTCCGCCAGTGTGCTATTCGGAGCCTGCGTCCGATTGTCATACGCATATTGGAACCGGAAATCATGGAGCAGGCTCGGGGACAGAACGGTGGTAAGAGCACCCTTGATGCCTTGGCTGGCGCGGTCCAGAATCGTGTTGTTGGTCGAAGCGGCCGTGGTCTGGCCGCTGACCCCACCGAAGTTCAGGCCGTGTTGGGCGGCATAGGTATACTGCACATTCAGCGTCGTGGCCGGGCTCCACTGATAGTCGAGCCGACCGAAAGCAACCAGCGGATTGTTCTTCTGGTTGAAGGTTCCCTCTTGACTCTTAATGTCGGCCAGGACGGCGATGTTGCCCGAAGGCGTATTGAACTTAACCGTGTAAGGAATCGTCAGCAGGTTCTTTTCGACCGCCGCAAAAAAGAAGAGCTTATCGGTGCGGATCGGGCCCCCGGCCGAGAACCCGAGCTGATGTTGCGAATTATTGCTCGCGTCGTTGTTGAACGCGTCCTTCGACGTGAGTGATCCATTCCGATTGGCGTAAAACCCTTCTCCGTGATAGTTGTTCGTTCCCGACTTCGTAACCACATTCACGTACCCGGAGTTCGTCCTACCCGCTTCCGCCGATGCGCCGTCGCGAACCACCTGGAACTCGCGGACGGCGAGTTGCGGAAAGAAGTAAGCCGATTCCTGCGGGCCTCCGCCTCGCTGGCCGCCTTGCAACGAATCGTTAAAATCCACCCCGTCCACCGAGATGTTCGAGTTGATGGATCGTTGGCCGTTAACAACAATGCCGTTGCGGTTGCCTTCCTGCATCACCCCGGGGGTGAGCTGGATGAACTCGGCGAAGTTCCGGCCGCGAATCGGAAGTCGTTCAATCGCCCGTTCGCCAATCGTCGTGCTGTTGCTCGTGTCCGCGCGGTTGACGATCTCAGCGGCGGCATCGATCGTGATCGCCGTGGATGTGGATTCGATCTGCAGAGCCATTTGGAGCGTCGCGGTTTGGCCCACCGTCAATTCGAGATTCTTCGCGCGGTAGGGCGCTGAGGCGGAATTTGCCATCGCCTTGGGACGTCGCCCGCCGTGTGGCACCGGTCTGGGAGCTTTTCAACAGGAGCTTTGCTCCTTCAACGGCCTTCCCCGTAGGATCGACGATGGTCCCTTCGCAGGAGGCGCGACCGGACTCGGACTGAGCAAATAGGGCCGTCGCGAGAAGGCTCAAAAGAACGCAGGTTTTCATGAAGATCGGGTCCTAACACTCTTAGTGGTGCGAACCAAAGCGACGAACAGACCTCGAAGGGGACACGAATGGATGAATATCTCGTGAATGCGGATTTGGATGTAAAGTATAGACTGAATCGAGAGAGACAATGACAAAAGCTACATTGATTTGGATGGTGGCCCTGGCCGCATGGGGCGCGGCGCCCGGGGAACTGGAACTGAAAGACGAAGCGGGGAAGACGATCATTCGCTATGCGGTGGCGGCACCCGCGGGCCTCGCCCCCGCCGGCACCACCGACCCCACCAAACAAGTGGGCGTTTTTCTCTGTTTCCCGGAACACGATCGGCCCACCGGGGACGAAATGCTACCCGTCCGCGCCGCGCTGCAACGGCTCGGCTTGAGCGATCAGTTCATCGTCATCGGAGCCCATCCCCAAGGCCAGAAATTCAACGTCATCGACCATGAGCCGATCCAGAAGCTCTTGGCCTGGGCCAAGAAAACGTACCCCATCAACCCTCGACGCGTGTACCTCTACGGCAAAGGGGAAGGCGGCAAAATCTCCGGCCAAATGGCGATGCTGTTCCCCGATTTATATACCGCCTCCATCTCCTATAGCTGGAGCTGGTGGCTCATGCCCTCTCACGTTGGCAAGCCTTTTGATGCCGTGAAAGAAGGGGCCGAAATCTACATGGTGCTCGGCATGCGCGATCTCTCGCACCACTTGACCAACGTCCGCGATGGCTACAGCCGGGTGCAGGCCAAGGGTGCCCACGTGATCTACCGCGAAGTGGATGACCTCGGCGCGCGCACCTATCACCCGGTCACCAACGACGACGCCATCGCCTGGGCCGCGGCCCAACGGAATAAGCGGCTGCCCTTGTCCACCGGTGAGAAAGCATTGCTTGCCAAAGGGCAAGGCCTCGCGGTCGTCGGTGGCGCGGCGGCTGGCGAGGCCGTACTGAAGAACCTGACGCCAGCGAACGTCCGGGTGTGCGCGAAGACCAACTGCGGCGAAGCGGCCATCGAAGCCATTGGCAAGCTCAGCCCCAGCCCGGACGTGATCCGGACGCTGGCTATCAACGCGAATTGGCGCAGCGCCGCCGCACAAGCCGCCTTGATTCGCATGTCGCTGAGCGACGAACCCGGTGCCGACCGAGTCAGCGCCGTCGATGCCCTGGGCCAGGCGGTTCGGCTCCAGATCAACGGAGTGAAGCAAGATCCGCCGATCTTCGCCGCGCTCGTGAAGTTGCTCTCTGCCAAAGACGAAGAGTTGCGCACCATGGCAGCCAACCTGTTGGCCCCGATCCGCGACCGCGAGTTCCGCGGCGACCTCGGCCGCCCGGAGAAGAAGTTCCCCGAAGGCGGATGGGAGAAGTGGCTGGCCGACATCACGGCCAAGAACGATGGCTTCGGCCCCTTGGGCAACTTCCCTGCCACGCTCGCTTCCGCCGAGAAAGGCGACCTGGCGGCAGCCGCGAAAGTTGGCATGCTGTATGCCGTCGGCAACGGCGTCGAGCAAAATTTCGTGGAGGCCGAAAAGTGGTGGACCAAAGCGGCCGAAGGCGGGCATCGGCTTGCCGCACGCAATCTCTCGATGATCTATCGCGGAGCACCCGGCATGGGCGGCAAAGCGGAACTGGCCGCGAAGTGGACGAAAGTTGCGGAGACCCCGTAATATGCCGCGCCCTCATCCTCGACATGCTCGCGGCGGCTCCGGGCCTCGCCCAACCAGTCGTCTCGGCGGAGCAGAACAAATACAGCGATATCCCACCCGGCGCCGGCTTACCGGCCGATAACGTATCCCGCTGAAGACGACGGTGGATAGGGCCTCCGCGGCGTTCACGACAGGGGGCGTCACCCGCGCCCTCGAACACCCCACTTATTGTCGCCCAAAACTCTCGATGGCTCCGGCGGCGGACCCACCCCGGGCGACGAAACCGGAACGTTAGCCCAAACGAACATCTCGGCCGCCCCTCGTTGTAGAAATCGGAGGCACGTCCGCCCGGGTTCTCTCCAGCGGCCGAACGGTCATCCCCTGCGCTCGATCAAATCAACGTCGTCGTCGCCGCCACCGGCAACCTATGGCTCACCCGTTCGACCACTTACTCCGTCGTCTTCCCTGGCGACAAAATCACGGGTCCCCGGCGAAGCGACACGGCCTCAGCGGGCTCCTGTGTCGTCACCATACGCCCAGCCAACCCGACCCTCGACTACCTCACCGAAAGCCGCGACGCTGGGACGCCCTTACGCGTGGTGGGCCCGGCCGGGCAGCTTTTCCCTCGCCGCACGAACGCCGGCCGGCCGACCCCACATCGGCGCATCCGCCGGCTCCCCTCCAAACCTTCACCCGCGGCAACGGCGTAACAGAATCCTGGGCTGGCGACGACCCCACCGCGCTTGTCACGATTCAGGGATTGAGCTCGATCACCCGAGGGACCCGCCTGCTCTGCGTGCTTTTCGAGTGCTGGGCCCGCAATCAACGCCAGTCCCCTGGGAGCAGCGTGGCTTGCTTGTTCTCTCCACCGCCGGGCAGGGCTGGCCACCGGCTCGACTACGGGACTCTCGTAACTTACCGTGTTATTGCTGCTACGGTAGAACTGTGCGGCGCTTTTCCAAACGCATCATCACCTATCCTCTACTGATCGTGGCGGGTGTGGTGATTCTCGTCGAAGAAGCCCTCTGGCGCCTCTCCGGCCTTATCGCCCTCCTCGGCAAACTGCCACTATTCTACGCCCTGGAAGACTGGATCCTTCGCGCCTCCCCCGCGGGTGCCTTGGCTCTGTTCGGGATCCCGTTTGTGTGCCTGGTGCCCATCAAGTTCCTCGCGCTTTACTGGATAGCTGGCGGCCATCCCATCCTGGGTATCGGCACCATTCTAACCGCGAAAGTGGCCGGCACCGCTGTCGTCGCCCGACTGTTCCAGTTGACCCAACCGCAACTGCTCACCATCACGTGGTTCCGCTGGACCTATCACCATTTCATGCACCTCCGCGCCTACGCCTATGGACGCTGGTGGGGGTCGGCCGTCCGTCGGCTCTGGCGGCGCATCCGCGACCGAAATCGCGGATGGATCCGACGCCGCTGGGATGCGATCCGACTCAAAACCCGGACTAAGTAGCTTGACAGACCGCGCTGTTAAGGTTTTTCCGTCGTCAAATGAGCCCTTCGCGCTGTTCAGCTTATACCCCTCCGGCCGATACAGTAGTTCCAACGGCAGCCCTTCGCGCTAAATGCACCTCCTCGCTGTTTGGTGCGGGTTTGGTGCGGGTAAGGCCGGATAGAGCGGAGCGGCTGCGTTCGACGGTTTAAGCTGCAGGGTCGGCTGATCTAGGGACCTCGGAGTGTGCAATGTTCCTGTTCGGGTTTGAACAGGGAAGCGCCAGCATCGCCGTCGCGGCGGTGGGAAGAGAGTAAAAACCTGGTTTTGGTTTTCCTCGCTTTCTACCGCCCGTCATTTCCACGGCCGACCTCGGGGCCAAGTACGCTTACTCGTCCCTCGCTGGAGAATTTTGACCGGCTATTCTACCCACGGCAAACAGCGAAGAGCCCTAAATGCTCCAGGACGTCCGCAAGCCCAGTAACGGAGTTATGCCTACTGATCGAACGGAGGAAGTCAAGAATACCATCTCGCACTTGCGTCGCCTTGCGCAAAGCTTATCGACCTACCGGACCACCCTTACTCGCCCTCGCCGTGGGCGCGCCATCCGCCTTTGCCCGCCCAATCTAAACTCCGCTTGTCCTGAACGGATCATTCGAGCAGGTCGGCACCGCCAGCGCTAGCTTTTCGATCAAAACCACCACCATTCTGCCAAGTTGGACCACCGTAGGGGCGGGTGGGAACAAGATCTTGAACTGTCTCACCTGGGCCGGAGCGGCGAATAACCTTTGCGGCCGCGCCTTCGGCGGGGGCCTCCAGTTTTAGGCCGATCCCGGTCCAAGCCCCGAGGGCGGTCACTTTGTCGCGATCGACGGAGCCGACAACTATTCGGGGCCATTTACGCAAACCGTTACGGATTAACTCCCGGCGAGCGCCACAATATTCGGTTTTGCCAAGCCGCCGCCCAGCAAAACGATTTTTGCGGCGCGACGACCGAACGCTGGAAAGTTACTTTGGGCACCAGTCCGGATCGGCTCACTAACTTGATGTCGAACGCGAGTCATGGAGCCGTCGCCGTCCCCGAGCCTACGAGTTTCGCTTTGATCGGACTCGGCCTCCCCGCCCTGGCCGCCTTCTGACGGACCCTCTCCAGATGGGCTCTTCACTGTTCTGTAGGTGGCTCGCCTTTTTGCTCATCGTCTTTGTCCCGCTCGAAAAAGCGCGGGTGTTGCATCCCAGAAGGCTCTTTCGGACATCGTTCGGGACGGATCTGGTCTACTACTTTCTCGGCGGCCTGGCCCCCAAACTGCTTCTGGTCCGGCCTTTGACCCTTCTCGCCCTGCACCACTTGGTCGGAGCTAGCTTCAACCACACGTTGGCGCCCTACGGCTTGCTTTCCATGTCGTCGGCGGCGCTGGTCCCACGAAAACCTCTTCCTTTGGGGCTTTCACGCCATTCATCACAGCGCGGAAGAGGTGGGTTGGTTCGCCAATTCGCGCGCCCATCCCCTCGATATGGTCTTCGTCCGCATCTGCGGGTTCGCGCCCATCTACATGCTCGGTTTGGCCGATCGACTCGTCCGAGTTCTCGTAACCATCGCCGGGAACATGCGGGGCTCTTTCATCCATTCGAATGTATGCTGGCGCGTCAACCACACCAACAACAGCCCCGAACGGAGCAAGAAGAACTACGCTGCCATGCTCCCTTGGGTGGACCGCTGTGACACCGACACCCCGACACCCCCCGGATCTGGCCCATCAATTGTTCCAGCCGCAGGCCCTACGTATACAACTCCCCGACCTCTCGGAAATTGATACTTTTCGTCCCCGCCGCGGGGTCCACGTAAAGGAAATCCCGACCGGAAGGCGTGTTCGTAATCCGTTTCGACCAGTCGATCCCCAGTGCACTATAAACAGTCGCACAGACGTCTTCGATATACACCGGCCGGTTGGCCGACCACCCGAAGTCGGTGATATGCGCGCCTTCGGCGTCCGTCGCCCCCAGCACGCGCCCCCCCTTCACCCCCGCCCCCGCAAAGATGGAAAACATCGTGTCCGCATAGTGCTCCCGTCCGGCCAGAGGCGTCAATTCCCCCGGTGTCCGTCCAAATTCACCCATGCAAACCACCAGCGTCGAATCCAGCAACTTCAGCCGCCGAAGATCCAACAGCAGCGCCGCGTAGGCCGCATCGAGATCGGCTGAGTTCTTGTACAAACCGCCCTTGCCGTCCTTGCCGTAGATCGCCCCATGATGGTCCCAGCCTGGCTGCGTTACCAGGAGAAACTTCGCCCCGCCGTCGGCCGCCACCATGTTCCGCGCAATCAAACAAGCGTCCCCAAACGGCGAAGCGCCATAAGCCTGGTGCTCCTCCGGCGTGATCTCCAGCACTTTCGAAATCCCCGGGTTCGTCATCATTTTGTGCACAGCCCGGCCAAAGCTATCGAACTGGCGCATGCCCTGCGGCGAACTGTCGTTCAGCGTCTGCCGCGACGTGTCCATCTGGTTCAGCATCGCCCAGCGCCGGTCGAATCTCGCCCGGTCCTTTGCGTCCACCACAAACGGAAGATTCCGATCTTTCAAATCGAGCGTCAACGGAGAGCAGTCCGCCGGCAGACACCCTTCGCCCTGCAGCGGCCCGTACATCGTCGACGGCTCGTAATTCATCGACACAAACGGCGGCAAAAAGTCCGTCGCCCGCCGCTTCTGAAACGCCTCGTAGGCGATCACCGAGCCCAACGACGGTGCCTCTTTGATCCGCGCCGGGCTCACCGCATGACCCGTCTGCAAATAATACTGGCCCCGGGAATGCACCGTCTCCCACGCCTGTGTCGACCGCACCACCGCCAAATCACCCAGGCGCGACGCCATCTTCGGCATCAGTCCATAGGGAAATTGGAAACCCTGCGGCGTCATCCGCACGTCGCGATTCTCCGGCGCCCATTTGCCCATCTTCACGTCAAAAAGGTCCATTTGTGAAGGACCCCCCTGCAGATTCAGAAAGATCACCGACTTGGCGTTACCACGAGCAGAAACGCGAGACTGCGCCTGAACGTTCGATGGCCGCGCGAACGGCAGCAGGTCAAACCCGGCCACCGACAGGGCCCCGAGCTTCAACAGTTCACGGCGATGGAGGCGAGGGAAGGTCGTCATGGTGTTAGTAGAAAAGGAAATCAAGACGGTTCAACAGCACCCAGATCAGGTCTTCGGCACCCTGTTCCCGGTATTCGCGCAGCACCTCGACGCCCATCTCCCGCTCCTTGGCGGTCGGGAAACGAGACAGCGCGGCAAGGTAAAGTTCATCGACCACCTCGCCATTCGGCCGCCCCGGCTCCGCCCGCAGCAGCGTCTCCAGTCGGCTCCCCTTGGCGACTTTCACCCGATCCCGAATCACCCGATCGTTCATCAGGATCGCCGATTGCGTCATCGTAGGCTTCAAGCTCGCCTGAATCGCGTATCGATCGCATTGGCCAAACGCCTGCAGCGCCGTAAACGTCGCCTTGTCCGTCTTTTCGATGTCCTGCGGCGAACGGGCTTGCATTACGCTCGCAGCCTTCTTATCGGAGTAAGTCACCTTGTACGACTGCGTCAACCCGCCCACCTGCGCCACCGCGTCCCACGTCTGCTCGGCGGACATCCGCCGCGTCAACCGCCGCGCAAACGACGAATCGTATGTGCTCTTCCACGCCGACGGAGCGTGCGCCGAAAGCTGATAAGCCCGGCTCGATACAATCTGTTTTAGCAACCGCCGAAAGTCGAAATTGTGGGCGCGGAAGTCCGCCGCCAACTCTTCGAGTAGCTCCGGATGCGACGGCTGCACCGTCCACGGAGCCGGCGGCGGGTTCTGCGGGTCCTGCCGCGCCAAATCGAAATCGAACGGCGATTCCACGATTCCCTGACCCATCAACTCCGCCCAAAACAGGTTCACCGTCGCCCGCGCGAATTGCGGATGCGCGGTAAGTTGCCGCGCGTAGGACTGCCGCAGATTCTCCCCTGGCAACGGGTGCTCCCCGGTCAGCAGAAACGTCGGCGTCACGTCAGCCTTTTTGTTCCGCGGAGGCCGCAGCGAACTCCGCGTCGACAGGTCATACCCCGCTCGGGTGTCCTTCACGAAAAAATGGGGAAACCGGCCGTACGCCGGATCCACGAACGTCTTGCCGAAAAAGCTCGCCTGCCGAAACATCTCCGCCCGCTTTCGCCCCGCCAGCCAAAGGTTCACTTTTTCCAAATGGTTGGCCCCATCGTGGCAGGAAATGCATTCCAGATTTACTCCGAGAAACAACTTGGTCGTGTTGATCGCAATCTCGTCCGCCGTGTCCTCGTGGTTCATCTGGTAGCCATCGCCTTCGAACACGTGGCTGCGAGCAATAAAATTCGCTGCTCCGTCTGACCATGTCGATACCGTCGACGCGGTGATCATGTCGCGAACGAACTCATCGTACGGGACGTTCAGCGTCAGCGACTTGTAGATGTAGTCGTAGAAACTATTGATCCCTTCCTGTAACAGTTGACCGTTCCGGAATAGGTCGCTGAAGAAATAGGTCCACCGGTCCAAAAACGGTGCCTGGTCCACGGACCGCATCCCGCTCACGGGCAAAACCGGAAAAAGCGCTTCGATGGCTTTCGCCCTCTTGTCCGGGCTCGAGTCCGCCAGAAACTTGCGGGCGACGGCCGGGTCCGGCAACCGACCCGTCACGTCGAGATAAACGCGCCGCAGAAACTCGGGATCCGACGATAGCGCAGCCACTGGGATCCGTTCCGCCTGGGCCTTGGCGAAGATATGGCGGTCGATCAGAGACGGTTCGTCCGCGCAAAGGACAGGCACAAAAAGAAGAAGGAGAAATCGTCGCATGGAATCTAGTCGCCTCGTCAGCATTGAGCATATCCCACTGCGCGGGGAGTTTCTAGGGATATGTAATTGCCCTGTTACGTACGCTGATCAACGAGATACGGCTACTGCCCGAAATAGCACCGCCTGCAACCGCAGAAACCGATCTCCGTGCCGCTCGTAGCGAATCGAAGCAATGCGTAATCTCCGTCCGACGCGGAAGCCGCGCGAACGCCACACTGCACCAGCCAGCGGATTCCGGCTGTACAGCACGCTCGTCCGCGGCCGGAAGTGGAAACCTGCGTTTGCGATCAACTCAGCTCACTACGCTGAAGTGCCCGGGCCAACAAACACCGCCGTGTTCCGGGTGGCGAGCAACTCCACGGTCGTTGGCCCCCCGCTCTTCCAGATAGCGCGGGCTCGCCGAAGCCGCCGGCGTATCCGACGCCACTGTATACAGTTGTGTCGTCTCCGGGGTGCCAAACTCTCGGCCATCTGCCGTAGCGCCGGAGTTCGCTTTGCCGCCACCCCGCGCAATAGTCCTGCAGCCGTTGGCGCAGCGGCGATACCGGCTTCTGTAGAAACGGCAAAAGCCCCCGAGCGGCGGGGGCTTTGCGGAACAGGAGACTTTCTGTGATTGAGGGGACGATCTGATCGTCCCCTGTGGAAGCGAGCATGCGACGCTGCTGTATTAGAACTGCAGCCGCAGCCCCATCTGGATCTGCCGACTACCCCCGTCTGCCGAGCTGCCAATCGAGGCGCTCGTGATTTGGCCGAACGTCGCGTTGCCAAACCCGCCGTCCGGGTTCGGATACTGCGGCGTGTTTGTGAAGTTGTAGCTCTCCACGCGGAACTCCATCTTGAACCGTTCCGTCAGCACGAAGCGGCGGAACAACGATAGGTCAACGTTGGCAAAGCCCGGGCCCTTGAAGGCGTTGCGCCCGACGTTCCCAAACGCGTTGGGCGCCGGGGCCGCAAACACGTTCGGATCAAACCAGGTGGGTTGATCCCTTCCCGTCGAGCGGAAATTGACCGCCCCAGACACCGGCAATCCGCCCGTCCCCACGTAGTTGGGGTTGTTCGAATTTCCCGGCGCGTTCAATGTCGCACCCGGCGCCGAAATGTTCAGCGCGGCACCGGTCATCAAGGTAAACAGGCTGGTTACCTGCCAACCACCGAGCAGATGGCTCGCCGGGCCGGAGGTCACAAACTTCTTGCCCTTGCCGAACGGAAGCTCCCAAATGTAGCTCTGATTGAACATATGCCGCCGGTCAAAGTCGGACGCCGAACGCGACCGGCCCGGGTTGATGTAGTACGAGAATCCGCCGTTGTCGTTGGCGATGTCGATCGCCTTTGACCACGTGTAAGCCGTCGTCATCGAGAAGCCGCCCGAGAAGCGGCGATCGAACTTCACCTGCAGCGAATTGTAGGAGTTCGACGTGCCGATGAAGCTGAAGTTGGTGTCGGTATCCCGACGGAACTTCGACCACAGTGGGCGGCCATCGCGGCCAGCCCCGAGGATTAACCCCGGATTGGCGTTGAAGACGGTCGGAATGCGAGTGCCTTTGTTGCCAACGTAGGCGACGTCCAGCGTAAACTTGCCCGGCAACGCGCGCTGTACCGCCAGGTTCCAGCTTTGGATGTATCCTTCCCGATAGTCGAGCGGAATCACATCGTAGTTTTGGTTCGGAGCGTTGCGGATGATGCCGTCAGCCGGAACGTTGAACGGCAGCGGAGCCGGAAGACCATCCGCCATCCGGCCGGCGGGCACAAACGAGTTGGCGGAGTTGAACGCGTTGTTCTGCCGCACCGGGAAGTTATACGCGTAGGCGTTGTTCGCGTACGGAATGAAGCTCATCCCGTAGCCCGAACGGATCACGGTCTTCTCGTCCAGCCGATAGCTAAGGCCAAAGCGGGGGGCGAAGTTAGTCTTATAATTCTTCCGACCCAAGTTACTCGGGTTGTTCCCGACGCCCGCCACGATCAACGAGTTCGTGTCGATGTCGTAGTTGGAGAAGCCGCCCTTCTGCCGCGGCGTTGCCGGCGGATAGAGTTCGTGACGAACGCCGATGTCGACCGTCAACTTCTTCGATACCTGCCACTTGTCCTGTACATACGAAAACAGCGGAAACTGGACGTATTCCGGGAAGGCCGAAAGCAAGTCCCGCCCGTAGTCGTTCGGTTGATCGAGCAGGAAGGCCGCGTAAGCATTCGCGAAGCCCTGGCTCGAATCGCCGTTGCGCCCGGTCTGGCCGGAGCGGAAACGATACTGGCCGCGCAGCGAGTAAACCTGCGTCTGCAGCAACCCGTCGCGGTTGAAACGGTAGTCCACGCCGAACTTGATCGTGTGCTTGCCCATCGTTTTCGTCCAGTTATTAACGAAGTTCCAGTTGGTTTCGAAGCGAATCCAGGGCAGCGAGAGCGAGTACCCAACCACCGGATTCGAGAACCCCTGAATGTCGATATTCGTCAAACCCGAAGTGAGGTCCGAGATATTTACGCCACGAATGCCGATCGCGTCCGACGCATTCGTGCCGTAGTCGGTCGCGTAAGCGTCATTCCGATACCGCATCAGCCCCACGCGTAGCTCCGTAATCAACGTCGGAGAAATCACCCGCGTTGCGTTCAAGCCAGCCGAAAGCGTCTTCGTGATGCCCGTGCCGCCGAAGCCGCCATTGGCCGGGCCGCCGGGAGCGCCGTATTGCGGAGGGTCCGTGATTGTGGGCTTCTGCCAGGAAGCCCGGACGCTCACGCGGTTGTTCTCGTTAAAGTTGTGGTCCACCTTGGCGTCGAAGCCGTCGGTGTCCTTCTTTCTCACCGTACCGCCTTCGTAGTTCACACCGGTCGTGTTGCCCGACGTCGGAGCGGGCAAAAGCGCGTTCAGGCGTGCCGCGATCGGCGAGATGCGCGAGGCGGGAATAATGTTGCCGACGAACGGTGCTCGTCCGGTGCCATCCGGGTTGCCCGTGGTGGGGTCGTAGATTGTGGTCGGCGACCGCGAAAGATCGCCCGCCCGAAACGCGGTCGTCGGAATCGTGAAGCGGTTCCCCTTGCCTAAGCGATCGCGAACGCCCAGATAATCGCCGAAAAAGAAGGTCTTATTCTTGATGATCGCGCCACCAAACGTGCCGCCGAAGTAGTTGTAAGTGATGGGGGGCTTGATCAGCAGGTCGGTACGTCGCGCTGCCAACGCGCTGACGCGATTGAACTCGTACAAGCTGCCATGATATTGGTTCGTCCCGGACTTGATCGAGACGTTCATCACGGCCCCGCCCGCGCGGCCCATCTCGGCTTCGTAGTTCGAGGTGGTAATGTCGACGGTCTGAATTGCCTCGGCCGGCGGAATGTAGGCCGTCAGCAGACCGGTCCGATGGTTGTTGTCGACGCCTTCGAACTGCACGTTATTCGCCAAACGCGACTGCCCGTTCACGCGCGACTGCATCGAGTCGTTCGAGTTGAAAAACTCGGAGTGGTTCCGCTGCGCCCGGGCAGCGCCGGGGACGAGATTCACGAGTCCCTGGAAGTTTCGGTTCTGCGTCAGGGGCAACTCGGAGACCTGTCGTTGGTCCATGCTGCGGCCGGTGTCGGTGCGGTCGGTCTGGAGCGCGGGGGCCTCGGCGGTCACCTCAATTTGCTCGGTGATTTGGCCAGGCTGCAGTTGGAAATCGATACGGTTGGTCGAGTTGATGGTCACTTCGACCCGTTCGCGGACGGACTTGCGAAAGCCCGCGAGTTCCACCGACACGGTATAGAGACCGGCCGGCAGGTTGGGGAAGGTGTAGTTCCCGGACTCAACCGATTGCACCGAACGGGTCAGGTTCGTGTTGAGCTCGAGAACGGATATTTTTGCGTTCGGCACCAGAGCGCCAGAGGCATCGGCCACAGAGCCGAGAATCGTGCCGTTCAGCGCTTGTCCGTAGGACGCAGACGCGAGGGCAATTGCCAACAAACATAGACGAAGTTGAAGCATGGGAAAGAACTCCTGTTGGGTCGCACTCTATCAAATTTGCTCTAAGCGGCGTATGACAAATCTTTAACGAAGCTATGACAGCTCCTCCGATCGACTCCATCCACACTCACTCAGTTTGCAAACGGCGCTCCGCAGTGCCGAGATGCCAATCCGTCGAATCACCAGAGCCGCCATCCGTGGCCGCTTCGCTTTCGTTTCCGGCACGGGCGTTTCGCCCAACAGACCCACCCATTTTGAAGCCAACACCCAGAGCCTTTTGAGCGCCATTAACCTCAGCACCGGCAGTAACGTCGTCGTAAAAGTGAAACCCGACGTGAGTGGAGCGGTGACGCCGATTCCACAGGGGCGGGGAGCGAGCGGATGGCGGGCCGCGGCCGTTGCCGGGTAACGTGCTCTACGTGAAAGACCTCGGTGCCCCCCAGAAGTTGACCCCCTCTGCTCGAATAGACTTGACCAACGCACAAACTGATCATGCCGCGTGGCAGGGCGACGGGCGGGACCTTCCTCCTCACTGCCACAAGCCCATGCTCGTCGGAGAGGCAGCGCCGTCGGGGCCGGTTGGTCGAGAAGTTTTGGCGAGTAGGGCTAGTCACTTTTTCGCGAGTGGCGAAGTGAAAGAAGCCAAGGTGCGATCGAAGGGGGACGACACACGGGCACGAACAGCAGGATTACTCGGCTGCAGTACCGGGCAGAAGTGTTCAACGTGGCGAACTCGAACTACCGGCGGCAGATACAATTGGGCGTGAAGTTCGTTTGGTAGGGGCGAGCTACATCATGGGTTTGGACACGCGGCTGGCGGGCGGAGAGGCGCGGACGGCGCGCTCGAAGGCCCAGGCGCGGATTTGGGTGATCTGCTCCTTCATGGTACGAGCGAGGGAGACGATGCTCACAGCAGTTGAGATGAGGTCGTGGTTTGAGACGTCGCGTTCCGCGAGGCGGGCTTTGGTGATGGCGGAGACGACGCACTGTTCGACTTCGGCGCCGGACCAGCCGACGGTGAACTGGGTGAGTTGTTCGAGTTCGAGTCCGGCGAGCGGGATGCCGCGACGTTGGAGATGGATGCGGAAGATTTCGGTGCGTTCTTCGTCGACGGGGAGGTCGACGAAGAAGACTTCATCGAAGCGGCCTTTGCGGAGGAGTTCGGCGGGGAGGACGTCGATGCGGTTGGCGGTGGCGGCGACGAAGAGGCCGCGGGTTTTCTCTTGCATCCATGTGAGGAAAAAGCCGAACATGCGGCCAGATTCGCCGCCGGTGACTTGGGTGGAGACGGCGTTTTCGATCTCGTCGAACCAGAGGACGGCGGGGGCCATTTCCTCCATCATGCGGCAGGATTCGGCGAAGACGACTTCCGGCTTGCCGTGGCGGCCGGAGAAGATTTCGTTCATGTCCATGCGGTAGAGAGAGAGGCCGAAGCAGCTGGCGATGGCCTTGACGGAGAGGCTTTTACCGCACCCGGGGATGCCCATGAGGAGGACACCTTTGGGGACGATTTCGGAGCTGATCTCGTCGCGGAGTTCGAAGAGCTTTTGGCGGTCGGTGAGCCATTTTTTGAGTCCGTCGAGGCCGCCGATTTCGTTGATGTTGGTGGGGGTGGGAAGGAACTCGATGACGCCGGAGCGGTTGACGAGGAGGCGTTTTTCTTCGAGAAGGGCGGGTAGGGAGGAGGTGCTGAGAAGGGGGTTGGCGGCGAGGGCGCGGCGGAGGGCGAAGCGGGCTTCGTCGAGGGTGAGACCTTTGAGAGCGCGAGCGAATTGGGCGACGAGGGGGAGGGGGGTTTCGGGCCGTTCTTCGTGGAGGAAGGCGGCGAGTTCGACTTCATCGGGGGGGCGGAGTTCGACGAAGACGAGGCTGCGTTCGAGCTCTTCGGGGATGAGGCGGACGGGCGAGGTGATGACGACGAACTTTTGGCGATCGAAGCAGGCGGGTTCGGAGTCGCGGAGTCGACGGCGGACTTCGGAGGAGTCGCGGAGTGGTTCGTGGAAGTCTTTGAGGTGGAAGATGGCGGGATGGGTGTGTTCGATGATGAAGTCGAGGGCGCCGCGGGCGGATTCGGTTCCGGGGACGGGGGTTTGGCCCTGCAGATGGAGGCCTTCGGTGAGGCTCCAGGTCCAGACGGGGAGGGCGAGTTGGGCGAGGAGGCGGCCGATGCGGAGTTCCTCAGAGGAACGGATATAGGAGAGGGGGCGGCCGGATTGGAAGATCTCGCGCAGGGCGCGGGCTGCGCGGCTCTCGGAAGCGGAGTGGGTCATGAGTTAGAAGTGGCTGTTCTCAGTATGGACGCTCAAGAGCTACCGAAGGCCGGGGGTGTTGACGGGAATACTCCAAAGAGTTCCACCGGCGGTGATGAAGAGGGTCTTGCGGTCGGGGTTGCCGAAGGCGCAGTTGGTGACTTCGTCGACGGGAACGGGAAGGAAGGTTAAGAGTTTGCCTTTGGGGGAGAGCACATAGATTCCGGCGTTGAAGTGGTCGGCGGTTTCGTGGGGCGGGTGGGGTTTATTGAGGCCGCCGGCGACATAGAGGTTGCCTCTGCGATCGAGTTTGATGCCATCGGGGCCGCGGCCGGTTTTCCAGTCAAAGAGGAGTCGGCGGGAGGCGGGGTCGATGGAGCCATCGGGGCGGAGGCGGAAGCGGTAGAGTTTGCGGGCGCCGCCGGGGTTGTTGTTATTGTTGTCGGCGACGTAGAGGGTCTTGTCGTCGGCGGTGACGAAGAGGCCATTGGGGCGTTCGAGTTCGCCGGCGATGATGCGGGTGACTTTGCCGGGGGCATCGATGCGGTAGACGCCTTCGACACCCATCTCCATGGAGTCGCGGGGACCGTAGCGAGGGTCAGAGAAATAGATACGGCCTTTGGAGTCGATGGTGAGGTCGTTGGGGGAGTTGTAGCGATGGCCTTGGTAGTTGTCGGTGAGGACGGTGATGGAGCCATCGAGTTCGGTGCGGGTGATGCGACGGTTGGCGGCTTCGCAGACGATGAGGCGGCCTTGGGGATCGAAGAGGAGGCCGTTGGAGCCGCCGGAGGGGTTGCGAATGACGGTGGTGGAGCCGTCGGCGTTGCGGCGTTGGATGCGGTTGCCTCCGCTGTAATAGAGGCCGCCCCGCGGGCCCCAGACGGGGCCTTCGCCGGCCCCCGCGGAATCGACGAGGGTGGGCTTGGCGCCTGGGGCGACGGGCGGTTCGGCGGCGACGAGGGAGAGGGAGAGGGCGAACAGGAGCAGGGTGCGCATATCAGAGTTTGCGGAGGGTGGCGAGGGGCTGGCCGGCGGCGTTGAGGAGGGTGAAGGTGGTGGCATCCAGGGCGAAGGAGGCGGTTTTGCCGAGGACGCGGAAGAGTTCCGATTCGACCTTCATACGGTCGCCCTCGCAGGCTATCTTGGTGGAGGCGATGTTCGAGAAGGTGAGGGCCGATCCGGAGGTGGTGTAGCCGCTGTTGTACTTGTTACAGCCGGCGAAGCCCGCGGCGCCGCCGTCGACGGAGAGGTTGAGCGTGGCTGGCTGGTTGAGGGTGACGGGTTGTCCGGCGAGTTTGGCGAGCGCCCAATGGCCGATCGGAGATTGCGGTTGGGCCGTGGCTTTGGTGATGGATTGCGGGGGGGCGGTGGAGTCGAGGCAGTTTGCGAGGGTGATGGTGCCGGAGGCGAAAGTGGCTTCGGGGCCTTTGAGGCTGAGGAGGGTGAAACCGTCCGAGAAGGAGAAGGTGGAGATGGACGGGAGCTTGAGACGGGGCTTGCCGGGGATGGTGACCTCGGCACGGTTGGAGGGGTAAGAGGCGTCGAAGGTTTGGCCGCCGGGGCAGTTGTAGTGCACGGGCTTAGGGCCGGCGAGGAGGAGGCTGGGCAGGAGGACGAGGAGGAGTTTCATGGGAAGGCTGTCCTTAGCGATTGTAAGCGGTTTTGGAGTACGGGCGGAACGAAAGAGGGTGGGAGGGTGCGGGAGAGAGAGGACATGTTTCGTTCGGGGCTTGGTTTTCTTAAGAACCGCGCACGACGGACTCGCTTCGGCCCGGCTAGCCGGGCCTGCGCGGCCTGTGCGCTTTTTAAGAACCGCGCACAACGGACTCGCTTCGGCCCGGCTAGCCGGGCCTGCGCGGCCTGTGCGCTTTTAAGTGTTTCGATGACTTTTTACAGGTTAGTCGTTCCGGCGCGGACGGGCTGGCCGACGGCAGAGTCCTGGTTTTGAAGTTGTCTTACGTGGCTTGGTGAACTAGTGCCGTGACCGTAAAAACCGCTCCCTCACGGTGGCGACTCTGCGACGGGGAATGCGGGCTAAGGGGCCAGCGCATTCGAACGAATTGAAGCGGTCGGGGCACTAGGAGGGCTTCGGCTGCAGTAAAGCCGGGCATTCTTTGATGGCTTGCCAGGCGGCCATGGCGATGGCCATGACGAGGTCGTCGTGCTCCTGCTGGTCGCCGGAGGGCTGGAACTGGACGAGTTCGCGCTCCACGTCGTGGAAACCGGGGGCATCCTGATCGAGTTCGAGGTGGCCGAGTTCGAAGAGCATCTTGAGACTGTTCACCATGTCGGTGCGGGGCAGGCTTTGGTAGCCATCCTTCAGGAAATTCGCCTTGTGGCCGCCGGTGAGACAGATCGGGATGATCCGGGCGCGGATTTGGTCCTTGCGGATCAGTTCGACGACCGTGTGACCGTTGCCGGTGGCATCGATGAGGAGGGTGTCGGTGCGGGTCGGGTCCGCTGTGTTGGGGGCAAAGCGCTGTAAGGTGTCTCTGACGAAACGGGGGATTTTCGTGGTCTCGGTATCGAGGGCTAACTTGGCGGCGTAGCGCAGGAGCAGCGTGGGATGCTCGGCTACTTTGTTGGTGGCGTAGTTTTTTTCGCCGTATTGCCAGCGGAGTTCGAGGACGGCAAGAGCGGTGTGATCCTGCCGTTTGCCGAGGTCGAGGCCGACGTAGATGCGGGTCTTTTCGCGGAGCCGGAAGTGGATTTCGGATGGGTTCTTGATCGAGGCCTTTGTGATTTGGGACCGGTTTAAGAGCTGGATTCCGGTGGTGATGAACTGGCAGAGATACTCCTGGGCGAAGTAGAGGTCGCCGAAGAGGCGGCGCTCCGAGGCCAAAAACTCGGGTGTGAAGCGGGGACATTGATGGGCTGGGAGGGAGAACTTGGTGAAGCCGTTGGTGGGATCGTGCCAGAGGTCGGCGAAACGTCCTCCGGTGCCATAGGGGGTGGAGATGACCCAAAGAGAGCCTCCGCCGACGGCAAGAATGGGAGAGAGGGCTTTGAACATGGCTTCGGGAACGAAGGCGGCTTCATCGATGATGATCATCCGGGCTTGGGAGTAGCCGCGGGACGATTCCTGGACGGCGGGACGGGCGACGAACCGGGAGCCGTTGGGCAAGAGCAGCGACTGCGAGTTGACTCCGTCAGAGCGGAGCCGAAGGCCGAGTTCGGCGGCGAAATGGGCAATCTTGAGGAGGAGTTCACCAGCCTGGGCGGCTACTTTGGCGGTCATCATGATGAGCGAGCCGGGATGGCGCAAGGCGAGATGGAGCGCTCGCAAGGCGGCGATGGTGCTTTTTCCAGCTTGGCGTGATGTAACGACGACGACCCGGAGATCGTTGCAGCGCAGGATTTCGGCCTGTTTGGGGTCCGCGATGAAGCCGAGCGAATTTTGCGCCCAAACGACGGGGTCGGGAGACACTTCGGCCGTCAGGTTTGGAATGATCGTTGGATTGTCGATGAATCGAACCTTGGGAATTCGACTTTGTTTCGGACGCCGCATGGTTAAGCCGCCTTGGGAAGGTCACCGAGACCGTAGCGGTCGAGCAAATCGCTGAGGTCGTAATCCGGGGCCATCTTGGACATAAGCTGCTTATCCTTCAACATGTTGACGACATAGAGCGGAAGGACGAAACTGGGTTCCTTTTTCGCCTGGTCAGCCATTTCGAGGATCTGGGCGACGACGGCGGGCTCGGGAACCGGTTCTTCGATCTCGTTGGTATCGGCGGAGATGTCGACCGGTTCCGGTGGGTCGACGGGAAACCCCTTACGCACGAGTTGTAACGTTTTGATAAAGCCGTTATAAGCGGAGAACTGGAATTTCTGCCCGCGTTCGATGTAGCGAAGAAGATCCTTCTGTTTGGACATCCGGATGTTTCCCTGGAGAAATTGCTCGCCGAGGCTGAGAGACGGATACTCGCGCAGAACTTGGTCGAGATCGCGCTGCATGGCTTCGGAGTAAAGGCTGGTGAAGCGATCGTATTGAAAGAGGGCGCAGACCATGCGGCGGAGCAGGCCGAGTTCGAGTTCCGAGTCTGGCCGGAACTTCCGCATGTGACTTTGATGGGAGCGGACATAGGCGGTACGATCGTCGGTCGTGAGCAGGGCGAAAAATGGGGGTAAGTCTTCCTTGTGCAACTCGACGTGTTCGCCGGTGGCAATCGCGTTCATAGAGCTACGATACTTACCGTCTGTGGTGACTGGACCCTTGCTCTTCTTACCGTTGCGCCGGGCGCGTTCGGCGCGGGCCAATTTCTGTTCTTCGGTGAGTTCCATCATCGTGATTTTCTCCTGTGGAAATGGGAAAAGCGCTGTTTGCTGCGGCCCGGTGAGAGGCCGACGCAGACAAGCGCCTTCGATCAAAAATCTACCACAGGGGTGTCCCACTTTTTGCTGTCGATTCGGGACGGGGAGAAGCGTGATGTTCGTATAATCAATGAGTTGCGGCTTACAAATAAATACGAACACCTCGTGAAGACCGATTCCGGGTTCTCAAAAACGGCACCCGAGGAGATGAGAAAGGGCGCCCTGGGCTGCCGGGCTGGCAGGGCCCATGCAACACTACCGGTCGGACTTATCAGTCTCACGGGGTGAAC